>Ga0210018_1000147_pt1 | contig 31966 bp, 34 predicted proteins | sample CryGeyCG2014_010_2_FD_183967 | JGI IMG/M metagenome (GOLD analysis project Ga0210018, IMG submission 183967) | Groundwater microbial communities from aquifer - Crystal Geyser CG09_land_8/20/14_0.10 (SPAdes) (version 2) | ecosystem: Environmental > Aquatic > Deep subsurface > Groundwater | place...
CAAATGGAGTAATGATTAAAAAAATATTAGTAAGAATGTTTACGGAGTATAAAGATTTGACGTATGAAAATATTTCCAATATTTCCGTTGGTCATATTTACAATTTAAGGAAATCTGTTCACTACCAAAGGTTAACTAAAAAATATGAAAAAACAAAACCAAGAATTGTCAATATCGGAGAGCGTAGAAAGCCGACTCCAAACGGAGTCCCCGGATATTTACGAGTTGATACGGTTCACCAAGGAGATATGGATCGCCAAAAAGGAGTTTATCATATAAACATATTGGATGAAGTCACTCAATTTGAAATAGCGGGATCTGTAGAAAAAATTACAGAAAGCTTTCTTGTTCCGTTACTTTTAAAGTTGATAAATAAGTTTCCCTTCAGAGTTTTCGAGTTTCACGCGGACAACGGGAGTGAATATATTAATCGTCAAGTTGCCAATATGTTAAACAGGCTTTTAATAAAGTTGACCAAATCAAGAAGCAGGCAGACAAATGATAACGCACAGGTTGAATCAAAGAATGGTTCCGTAATCCGCAAGTGGATGGGGTACGGATTCATTGATCAAAAACATGCGCCGGAGATTAATAAGTTTTACTTTGATATATTCAATGAATATTTAAACTTTCACCGCCCTTGTGCTTTTGCTACAGAAATTGAAGACAGAAAAGGTAAAATAAAGAAAGTGTACAAACAAGAAAACTATATGACACCTTATGAAAAATTTAAATCTCTAACAAATAGTTATTCATTTTTAAAACCTGGAATAACTTTTGAGAAGTTGGAAGAAATTGCCAAAAGAAAAACTGATAATCAAATTGCTGAAGAAATTCAAAATACGCGTTACAAATTATTTAACAGAATATTACCAACTTATAGTTCCTGAGTAGTTACTAAATTTCAGGCTCATCGCTTGACTTTAAAATACTATATTTTGCTCAGGAAGATTGGTATAACAATAGAACCTAGAAAAACCTCAGCAAAATTGGCTGTTAGATTTGATAAGGCGCGTAATTCTGATTTATTGAGTTTAATCAAAATACTTCATAAACTTTATTACTTACCCTGAACGGTCTAGATTATATATTGGAACTGATTCAGGAGTCAATGGACTATACGCTACAAAATTAGCTGTTTAGGTTATTAAGAAAACTTTTAATAATTAAATAGGTAAATAAGCTGCATAGAAACTAGATACATTTCAGAGGTAGTTTTTGGAAGTCTCGTAGAGAATTATGTGAAGTTAGGTGAGATGATGATTTTGAGGGTAATTTTTATTTATTAAGATCTTCTGATATAATTTTGTGATGAATAAATTTAAATTTTCCTTTAAAGACACAAAAACAAAACATAAATACGGAGTTGATATTACCTTGTATGGATTAAATAAACCAGAAGCTAATATTGTCTATGAAGAAGTCCAAGAGGGACACTTCGAGGAATTTCTCAGTACTAAAAGTACCTACATGTGGTTTATTATTGAAGGAAAAGGAGCCTTTGTTATTAACGATGAAAAAATATCTGTTAATGCTAAAGATATAATTGCTGTACCTCCAAATAATAGAATTCACTACTTTGGAAAGATGAAAATGATTTTATTCACCGTCCCTGCATATAACGAAAAAAATGAAAGACACATCAGAAATATTAAAAAAGAAGAAAGTCCTTACGTAAAAAACAAGTAATATAAAACTGTTGCCAACTTCGTTTGCAATACCTATACAGATTAAAGTTAAATCAATTAAAAACAATGTCTATCCTTATGGAGTTATATAGGTTAAAACTCTGTTATAATATTGTTCTAATGGCCCATCCAGAATTTAGTGCTATAGTAGCAGGTTGTCCTGTTCTTCAACGAGCTTTAGCAGACCCAAAATTAGTTAGAGTAGTAAGAATGGACCAATGGGAAGAAGGCGTCGGTTATGCTGAATGTGTGTTATCTGTTGATATAATAGCCCTTGTTTTCGGTATTTGGGGTTGTCGTAATGTAACTGCTGTAGATCCTACTGGTTGTCCGTTAAGACAAGGGGTTCAAGTTAAAGTCGTCTGTCCCAGCACACAAAATACTTCATCTAATACTTAAACAATGTCAATCCCCTTCGATAAACTCAGGGTAAACTTATGGGGTTGGCTTGTCCTGAGAGAGCGAAGCGAGTCGAAGGAGTGAGGAGATGATTTTGAAGCTATTTATTTAGGAAAAACTGGCTGACCTTTCGGAATATATGCTAATAATCCAAAAATCTCTATGTCTGCTCCATTCCCTGTTGGTTCAGCTATAGTTTCAACATATCCACCGCCTTTATCACTGTTTAATGATACAATTCCATTTGATATAGTTTCTGTTGTAAATCTGCTATCTTGAGTCATTCCAATTTCAGAAAAAGAATTACCATCAGGATTAGACACTTGTAAAATACCCATGTTATCTCCATCACCTTTATCAGTAACAGTAACTGTATAATTATTTCTAGCTCCTGTAGGCGTAACATTATGTGTTCCAACAGGTAATTCTACAACCTCACTTTTTCTTATTTGAGCCATAGCATTACTTACACTACCCCTATTATTGACAACAAGTGGTTTTCTTAAATAAATTTGATAAACAGATGCAAGAAAAGGAACAAGTACGGCAAGTTCTGCAGCGTGATTCACAAGACTCATTTCAATCATATAGATTGGTATTATAACCTATAATGTATATTATTGCAATGATTAGTTATCTTAAACAATGTCAATCCGCATGGATATGGATTTGGGGCGAGATTATATGAGTGGAAAACTGGCGAGTTTTTTGTACAGCGGATATTTGCCCTTGGGAATAGTTTGAAAAAGAACCAGTTTTTTCACCGGAAAGCTAATATCGATTGCCAACTTCTCAAATTTTTTCTTTAACACAAAGTATTGTTGCTTGGAAGGTATTCGCCAACGAGCAAAAGTCAGATGAGGAATAAAACCTTTTTTGTCACCAACCACCTTTTCGATCTTTAGTAGTCTCTTTTCTTTTCGGAAATTAAGATAAATAATAATCTTTGCATTAATAAATAAATCACTGTTAGTCGAATAAAGATAGAAACTTTCTTTATCAAACAATTGTTCTTTTAAACGCTCAATTAATTTTTCTGCTTGAATCACCTCTCCAAAAAAATGGAGAGTAATGTGGAAATTTTCCTTAGGAATCCAATTAAACTGCGGGTACTCCAGTTTAATCTCGCTTAACTGATCCTCTAATTCTTTCTTAGTTTTTTTTGGTAAGTCAATCGCTAAAAATAATCTCATATACTAAAAAAACTTAGGTTTGTAATTTGTTTTTTCAGTATCCGCCCATCTAATCCGCTTTTTCGCCCTGAAAGGCTTCAAACCGGAGTAAGATGGGTATATATTAAAAGTCTTGATTATTTTCCTTGAAGAAAACCCCGGTAACAAAGAACTGACAACGACAACCCGACTCCCGATCATTTCTGCCTGCCTTTTTTTATTAATCAACTGACGATCACCGTCGGTGACCGCGATAATCGAAGGATTAATATTTTTTACCAGATTAAAATAGTTTTCGTTAGTTGAAAAATAAGGAATTAGAATTACAAAATCAACTATGGTTAATGACGATAGAATCTCTGCCCGCTGTCTTTGGTTGTGCACCGGCTGCCTTTTTTTACTTTTTTTAATAAATTCGTCTGACTCTAAAATCGCAATTAAAACCTTTCCTTGTTTTTTTGCTTGTTGAAGAAACCTTAGGTGACCGTAGTGGAAAAGGTCGAAACAACCGCCGACCAAAACCGATTTCTTATTCTGCCAATATTTTCTATAACTCTTCAAGTTGTTCCATTCGATTATCTTTGTCATCAACGAAATTATATAATAAAAAAATGAAATTAGAGGTTAAAACTATCGACAATAAACAAAAAATTATTATCGTTGCCGGAAAAACTTTTTCGTTGGTTAAGCCTTTAAAAAAATATCTAGAAAAGTTAGGTGGTGAGGTTTTCTATTCATCCTCTTTTCCTAAATTCGCCTCCACTTTTGAAATTGGTTTTGTTATCAACCAGAAAATACTTGCTTATCGATCTAAAACGCTTTTTAAAAAAACAATTTTTATCTTTATTAATCAGCGGCAACAAGCTGATCGATTTCTGGAAATGAATTTAGACAATGTAAAAATCATCAATATCAACGGCGACATTATCACCGAGGAGCTGGTTGATAAAATCCTTTGGTTTTCTTTCTCACGAACCAAAGAGAAACAACTGACGATTTATACGAAAAAAGAAAATAAACCTTCAAAGAGTAAGTTTCTAAAACCCAGTTTTAACTTCACTAAGATTCTTAAATTTAAAAACTTAATAGTATTATTTTTATGCATCTTTCTATTGATTCATATCTTTTTCCTAGTGCCACTTACCATCACTAGTTACGCGAGTTACCTTAGTTTCATTAATCTAAAAAATGAAAGACTTGATCGGGTGACCGATTGGTTAAAGTGGCAAACCTTGTTCTTTTCGCTGACCAAAAAAACCTATTCCCTCGCTCACCCCACTTTACTATTTCTTTCTTTGGCTCATACGCCTGATGATTTAATTGAAATCAACGACAGTATTAATAAAATATTAAATAAAGTATTATCCTCACAAAAAGCCGCTAAAGAAATTGTTGGATTAATTCTTAAGAAAGAGAAGACAACCGACGAAAAAAAACTTCTCGTCTTACGGTTAGATCTCCTCAAAAGCGACCTTGACGAAGTAGGAGACGATTTAACCATCATTAGTAATAAACTACCCCTCAATTTACCTCAAATCACCCAGATAAAAAAAACGGTATTGGATAGTTTAGATCTAATCAGTCAAACTAAAAAAGTCATTCCTTATTTTGAAAATATTCTTGCTACTACCAGCGAAAAAAAATATCTTCTTCTTTTTGCTAATAATATGGAACTGCGACCCGGCGGAGGCTTTATTGGTTCCTTTGGTACTTTAACCATTAAAGATTATACTTTGGCAGAAATCAATATTTACGATGTTTACGATGCCGACGGACAACTTAAGGCCCATATTGAACCGCCAACCGCGATAAGAGAATATCTCAATCAACCACATTGGTTTCTGCGCGACTCGGCCTTCTCGCCAGATTTTCCAGAGAATTATCAGCAAGCTAAATTTTTTTTGGAAAAGGAGTTATCTCTGACCAATTTTTCCGGCAGTATTCTAATCACCACTTCGGCGATCGAAAATATTCTTGATGCTTTCGGTGAACTGTATTTACCCGATTTCAAAGAAAAAATAAATAAAAATAATTTTTACCTCAAGGTTCAATATTATGCCGAAAAAAATTTTTTCCCTGGATCAATCCAAAAAAAAACATTTCTTTCTTCACTAACACAACAGATTTTGTTTAACTTTAATACTATCTCACTGGAAAAATTAATTAGAGGTTTTAAAAAATCCCTTGATGAAAAACAGTTGGTTATCTATATAGATGACCCTGCGCAGGAAAAATTATTTGACTCTCTTTTTTGGTCGGGGAGAATTATTAGTCCTAAGTGTCTGAATAATAAATCAAACTGTATCGTTGATTTTTTGATGCCGGTCGATGCCAATTTAGGAGTTAATAAAGCGAATTTTTTTATTAGTCGATTGATTACCTTAAAAACCAATTTTAGCGCCGCTGGCGAAATTAATCATCAGTTATCGGTTGTCTTTAAAAATGAATCGCCCGCCGACGTCTTTCCTGGAGGCAGTTATAAAAATTATTTTCAGGTTTATCTACCACAGAATATTGATATCAAAACTATCACCAAGAATGGGGTTTTAGTCGACAAAGAATCGATCGTTGACGAAATAAAAAAAGAGGGTTTTAGAGTCGTCGGACTATTCTTTTCTGTCGAACCGAAGAAAACAGTTGAGATAAAAATCGATTACCGGTTAATTAACGGTTTCCAAAAAGGCGATGGTACTTACCAACTAATCGTCCAAAAACAAATCGGATCGGCCAATAACGACTTTATTTCCGAGATTTACTTAACTAAAAATTATTATTTATTGAGCCAGAATTTTATTCCCCTTGTTAAAGATAATCAAATTCTTTATAATACCTATCTATCAACAGACAAAATTTTTTTTATTGAGTTAATGAGGGAAAAAAATGAGTAAGACAAAAACAAAAAAAACTGCTTCCGATAAATTAATTTTAACGGTTAAACCAAGAGTGGTTTTCGGAAAAAAACTAAAAAAACTTCGTCGCGAGAACCAACTGATTGGTAATGTCTTTGGACAGGAATTTAAGTCTCAAGCGGTAACCGTCGATTTTAAAGACTTTATCAAAGTCTATCGAACCAGTAAAGAAACAGGTGTAGTCTATTTGGAGCTCGACAAAAAAGAAATACCTGTTCTAATCCAACATCTTCAAAAGCACCCAGTCAGCGACAAAATTCTTCATATCGACTTCCGAAAGGTTGACCTATCAAAAAAGATTGAAACGGAAGTACCGATAAAGATTATTGGTAGCTCAGAAGCTGTCTCTCAGAAAAGCGGCGTCCTTCTCACCCAAACCAATAATTTAAAAATAGAAGCCAGGCCGGAAGATTTACCGTCTCATATTGAAATTGACATCTCAGTGTTAAAGGAAATAAACCAAGAAATTAAAGTAGCTGATCTACCTAAAAAAACAACCTATACTATTAATGAACTACCAGAAAAAGTCATTGTCTCTGTTGTCGCCCATAAAGAGGAAGCGGTCGTTCCAGAAACGGCCACTGCCACTCCTGAGATTATTACGGAAAAAGCTGAGGGTGAAGCTGCAGGCGAAGAAGCCGCCAAAACAGAAGAAACCGCAAAAACCGGTAAAAAAGAACCGGAAAAACCGCCGCCGGGAAAGCCAACTCCTTCTCCTAACGCTAAAAAATAATTTTTTACCTTCTTATCTCAATTGAATTAAGCACAGGTTGTGCTAAAATAGATCTATGACAATTATAAAATCTGAGTTTTCTCTCGCCTTAAATCAGGTGGCAACCGAACGGGGTATTTCACCCAATGACGTAATTAACTCAATAGAACAAGCTATTCTTGCAGCGTTCAAAAAGGAATATCCAGATCAATTTAATGAATCTATTACGACTAAAGTTAATAAAGAAACCGGAATGGTAAAGATTTTTAATGACAAAAAAGAAGATATTACTCCGCCAGGTTTTGGCCGTATTGCCGCCCAAACAGCTAAACAAGTCGTCCTCCAAGGGATTAGAGAAGTGGAAAAGAAAATGATTGTTTCCCAATACCAGTCACAGATCGGTACTACTGTCAGGGGCCGGGTAATCCGATTCGACGGTATTAATGTCTATCTTGATATTGGGAGAGCTGAAGGTTTATTGCCTAGAGAAGAACAACTCAAAAACGAAAAATATGAGTTAAATAGCACTCTCCTCGTCTATATAAAACAAATTACTAATGATAAATTCGGTAATCCAAAGATTATTGTTTCTCGATCTGACCCCAAATTAATAGAGGAGTTATTTAAAAGAGAGGTGCCGGAGATTGCCAATGGCGCAGTAGAAATCAAAAAAGTCGTCAGGGCTCCCGGTGAAAGAGCTAAAATTGCGGTTTTTAACAACCAAAGCGCTGTCGATCCAGTCGGCGCTTGCGTTGGGCAAAAAGGGATTAGAGTACAAACGGTCACCGATGAACTGGGTGGTCAAGAAAAAATCGATATTATTCAGTGGAATAAAGACGAAAAGTTGTTTCTTATTTCCGCTTTGTCACCGGCTCAAATAACCGAGGTGGAAGTTGACGATAAAAATAAAAGGGCTCAGGTCTATGTTGATGAAACTCAGGCGCCACTGGCCATTGGCCGAGGTGGTATCAATGTCAATCTTGCTTCACGGTTAACCGGTTTTGATATCAACATTGTCCAAAAACCGAAAAAGGAAGTGAAACCTAAAACAGAGAAAGAAGTAAAAGAAAATCCCACAAACTAATTTCAAATTAAAAATTTCAAATTTAAAATTAAACATGTCCTCTCGCCCACCAGTCATCGCTATTTTAGGCCACGTCGATCATGGTAAAACCAGTCTTTTGGACTATATTAGAAAAAGTCACATCGCTCAAAAAGAATATGGAGCTATTACCCAGAAAATTGGCGCCTATGAGATTAATACCAAAATTAAAGGTTATAAAACTGATAAGATAACTTTTATCGATACACCTGGACATGAGGCTTTTTCCCAACTCCGACTCCGCGGTGCCAACGTCGCCGATCTGGCTTTATTAATCATTGATGGAAAAGATTCTGTTATGCCCCAGACGGTCGAATCAATCTCTCATATCCAGGCGGCTAAGATTCCCTTTATTGTTGTTATTAATAAGACTGACTTACCGGACAGTAAACCTGAAAAAGTAAAAAACGACTTATTAAAACATAAGGTGGCGGTCGAAGGTAAAGGCGGTCAGATTCCGGCAGTCAACGTCTCGGCAAAAACTGGTCAGGGAGTTAATGAACTGTTGGAAGCGATTCTCCTCATCAGCTCTGAATTTAACCTTAGTTGTGAAAAATCCAACCCGCTTAAAGCCATCGTGATCGAGACTAAAAAAGACAGGCGCGGCACCGTCGTCAGTGTTATTGTTAAAGACGGTTTATTAAAAGTGGGTCAAACTGTCTACGTCAACCAAATAGCCGCTAAAATAAGATCGTTAACTAACGACTTGGGACAGTCGATTATTGAAGCTTATCCTTCCACTCCGGTAGAAATATTCGGTTTAAATAATACTCCAGTTGTGGGTAGTATAATTACTTCCCAACCTGGGAATGCTCCCGATCAAACAGAACAAAAAGGCATCAAGAGCCAGGCAAAAAAAGTATTTGATCTGAATACTGTCCTTCAGTCAACCGAAAAAAAAGAAAAAAAACTAAGATTAATTATTAAAACCGATTCTTACGGGTCTCTGGAAGCAATTAGCTCAGCTCTTTCTGATAAAGATAATATTGAGGTTATCTTAAATATGGTTGGCGACATTCATAAATCTGATGTTTTTCTGGCTAAAACCGCCAAAGCCATTATCGTCGGCTTTAACACTCAAATAGAAAATGAGATAAAACTTCTAGCTAAACAAGAAAAGGTAATTATAAAAACCTACCATATTATATTTGAACTCTTGCAAGAATTGGATGAAGTCGCTGATTTAATTAAACAGAAAGAGGAAACCGAAAAGGAAATCAAAGGGCAGGCACAAATTCTGGCCACCTTTATAATTGAACAAGAAAAAATTTATGGTATTAAGATTACCAAGGGAAAAATCTCCTTAAACGATGGGGCGGAAATTTATCGAGAAAACAATCCTGTAGGAAAAACTAAAGTCGTATCTCTAAAAATTAGAGCTAAAAAGGTAAACGAGGTTAAGAAAGATCAAGAAGCAGGAGTAATACTTTCTCCTTCGCTTGACATCCGGGTCGGTGATATGATAAAATCTATCTTATAGTAAATAAACAAAACCGTCTATGAACCCAAACAACAGCCTCAATAACCAGACTCTAACACGATTAAATGATATCGTTTCAAAAAATAACAGTGGGATTATTATTCTTCCCAACAATCCTTCAATCGACGCGGTCGCGGCTGCCACCAGCCTTTATCTTGGTCTTTTAAAGCTAGGAAAATCTCTTGCTCTCATTTGTTCTTCGTCAATTAAAAATGATTTAGCGGCTAGTGATAAAATCCAAAATAATCTCTCGCTCAACGGCGACAATTTAGTAATTTCTTTTCCTTATTCTGACGGCACTATTGATAAAGTCGACTATAACATCAAAGGAAACAACTTTAATTTGATTATTAGTCCCCGTCCAGGACAGCCTAAACTTAATCCCTCTCGGGTTAAATATTCTTATAGTGGCGGTAATTTTGAGTTTATCTTCGTTATTGATTCGCCTAGTCTTAATACCTTAGGCGATGTCTACAATGATAATCAAAAACAGTTCCAGGGTAAAGACATTATCAATATCGACCGTCATCTGACTAACGGCTATTTTGGCACGGTCAATCTGGTAGAAAAATCGTCCTCCTCTATTTCAGAGATAGTTTTTACGATTCTAGAAAAGCTTAGAATAGAGCTTGATAAAGATATTGCCACCAACCTTTATGCCGGCATCGCCGCCAGTACCAACAACTTTACCTCTTATTCTGTTAATGCTGATACTTTTGAAACAATCGCCCGCCTACTTCATGCTGGAGCGGTAAAAAAAAGCTTTAGAAAACCGGGTCTTCAACCAACCTTTATGTCTAGTGGCTCATTTCAACCAACCAGATCAAAGGAAATATCGGCGGTAAAACCGATTGAATCGGTCGAGAAAACTAGTCAACCAGAAGGGTCAGACACTCCTCAAGATTGGCTTAAGCCAAAAATCTTCAAAGGCGGAGGACTCATCTAAGATCAATTTTCTTCTCCTTTAATAAGTAGATTACTGCGTGAAGAATCTTCTAATTTTATTTTATCAATAGATTTCGTTAATTGATTCGTTCTTGTTGAATTAACCGTATTGTATTGTTTTGACAATGATTCTATTCGCTCTCCTATTTTTAAAAATTCTTCATTATATTTATCGAATTCAACTTCAAAGTTTTTAATATAACCAATAATTTTCTGAACATTTTTTTGATATCGAAAATTATCATAAGCCTGACGAACTAAACGAAGGATAGCGGTAAAACTAAAAGGTCCTGCCATAACTACTTTTTGTTTCATTGCCTCTACCCAAAGATCGTTCATTTTTTCATAAATGTAAGAAAAGATCATTTCATTGGGGATAAACATGACAACAAAATCAACAGTATTTCCTTCAGGATTAATATACTCACGAGTAGTAACCTGTTTTATCTTTTCTCTAACATCCCGAGCAAACATCTTTTCAAGCTCGTTTTTTGTAGCTTTATCATTAGTTTCTGTCATCTTTTGAAGGCTTTGGTAAGGAAATTTAACATCAACATTTATTTTTACTTTATTGGGTAAATAAATAATGAAATCTGGTCTGGTGCCTGATGATTTTTGCTCTTTATTAAAATCATAGTCAACGCCTCGAACAAATCCACTCATCTTAAGAAGATTTTCTGCGACTTGTTCGCCGAATTGACCACGCATTTGATTATTTGATAAAACTCTCTTTAGGTTTTCTGTTGTCACTGATAACTGTTCAGCGACCTTGGCTTGATTTTCAACAGCTTCTTTTAACTTACTAAACGATCCTATTCTTTCTTTATCTGATACGTCCAATTTATTTTCAGTCCTCTCGATTAAATCTTTAATGTCTTTAGCTATTTTCTCAAAGGCAGACTTTTTATTTTCTAAGTCCGTTTTGATATCTTGTTTTTCCGCTCCAAGATTTTCTCTAGCTATGGTTAAAAGTTGCTCGGAGGCATTTTTAAGAAGTTTTGGAAGGATAAAAGTAATAACAATATAAGCGATCACGACTCCAACAACTATGGCACTTATAAGTGCAGTAATCATAACTATCATTTTACCTTATTTATTAAAAATTTAGTAAAATGGAAGAAAAATAAAGATATGTCAATAAAAATTACTTTTAAACACGAACTCAAACCTTCAGATAAAATCGATCCAAAAAGTTTAATCGATCTTATTCTTTTTCACCGCCAAATTAAAGATATAAAAGAATTTTTAAATCCGAAATCGCCCTTGTCAATTTCACTTTTAGATTTTGACTCAAAATATAAAAAATTCTTTACCCTCATCATTAAGCTTCTCAAAGATATTAAAAAGAAGAGTCAGATGATTGTCGTTTATACTGACTATGACGCCGATGGAATCACCGGAGGCGCGATTTTATGGGAAACTTTATATCTTCTTGGTTTTAAAGCAATGCCTTATGTTCCCAACCGCAAAACCGAAGGTTATGGATTTTCGATCGTGGGAATTGATAATGTGATAAAAAAATTTAATCCGGCTTTAATTATTTCCGTTGATCACGGGATAACTAAGGTGAAGGAAATTGAATACGCGAAAAAAAAGGGGGTAAAAATAATCGTCACCGATCACCACTTGAAAGCAGAAAAAACCCCAAAAGCTGATGCCATTTTTCATATTCCGGCTCTTTCCGGGTCTGGAGTCGCTTACTTTTTTGCTAAAGAAATATTCAAATGGTTTATAAGTCACCCTGAACGAAGTGAAGGATCTCCCACGAATGTGGGAAACTCAAACAAGTTGAGAGATTCTTCGCCTTCGGCTCAGAATGACAAATTACCAAATTATTTCGAAGTAGATTACCTAGTTTTAGCTTCTATCGGTACGATTGCCGATCTCGTCCCCTTAATCGGTCCCTCCCGCTCAATTGTCAAATATGGCTTAGAGGCTTTCACCAAAGTTAAGCGCTATGGCATCAGACACATTCTCAAGGAAGCTGGTATCGAGGGAAAAAAGATTACCCCCTACGATATTGGTTTTATTATCGCTCCAAGAATCAATGCCGTCGGCCGGCTAGAAAACGCTATTAATGCGCTAAGGCTTCTATGCACAACGAAAGAAAAAAAAGCTTACGAACTGGCTCACAGGATCGGTAAAAAAAATGTTGAACGTCAAGATCTGGTAGAAAAGTCTGTTGACGAAGCAAAGGATATTTTGAAAGCGAAGTGTGCGAATTTGCAAACGCCCAATGGCGTCGAGGCGCCCGTGTGCGGAACAGACTCTTTCACCTTGGGAGGTTTTGCAAAGACGCGCACGAGCGATCAAAATTTGCCGAAACTAATTATTTTGACATCAAACAGTTGGCATGAAGGAATTATCGGCTTGATCGCCTCAAAAATTGCCGACGAATTTTATCGGCCGACGATTGTCTTGACTAAAAACGACGGGTTTTACAAAGGTTCGGCCCGGTCAATCCCAGGATTCAATATCACTGACTTTTTGCGTAGTCTTAAAGGTTGTCTTATTGACGTCGGCGGTCACAAAGCCGCCGCCGGTTTCACCATCGAGAAAAAAAAATTGACCATCTTTGAGACGACCGCATCTAAGATGATAAATAAGCTGTTAAAAAATAAGGATTTGGAAAGAAAAATTAAGGTGGATCTAAAAATTCCTTTGTTAAAAATAGACATCCATCTAGTTAAAGAACTAGAAAAACTTCAGCCGTTTGGAATCGGCAATCCTCAACCAACTTTTTATAGTCAGGCGAAAGTAATCGGCGCCAAAATTTTTGGTAAGACCAACAAACACTTAAAAATTTGGGTAACAGATCTATTGCATTCTCAAGGTATAAACCTCGAACTTATTTCTTTTAATCAAGCCTCCCAATTCCACAATCTTTCCCGTGGAAGTATTATTAATATTGTTTACAGTTTAGAAATAAACCGATGGGGAGGGAGTGAAAAATTACGCGGTAAAGCTGTTTACTTTATCGCCCAGGCATCATGATAACCTAAAGCCAGAACTTTTAATTCTTCAACCATTCTCAGCCCATTAAATAAGCTTTCACTATCGCTTAGAGTTAATTTTCCTGTCAAATCTTCCAAAAAATGTGGCTTAACACCAGCTGGCACGGCTGGTTTAAAACCTGTTGATTTAACTAACTTTGTTCCGATTGGAACGATACCTTCCTGATTCGGTCGATGAATAATAATTCCTTGGTTACTTAATGTAAAGGGTGCTAAACCATTAGTTGTAGTCATTAATCCACCAGAAACAACAACTTCTCTCTCTTGATCCATATCTATATAAATACTATCTGTTACTAATTCAACCCTCAAACCTAATTTTGTACTTAACTCTCTCATAGACGCAATCCTTCTAATAGAAGCAGCCGTACTCGTATTTTTTATTAAATCGGTAGCCTCCCGATTGCCTCTTAAAGTAGATAGTCGGTTATTAAAATATATTCTTTCTTTTAAAGAGATTCCGGAAGCCAAGGCAATATATGCTTTATCATTTTGGTCATGAAGAAATTGTATGTATTTAATTGCCCCATTTGATAATTGACCTAATTCAAAAGCTATCCTTAAATATTCATCCATGCAATCTATTACCGCATATACATCTAAATTTTCTGGTAAAGCGGCAATCATCAAGCCACGACCAAAAGACCATTGTAAATCAGACACTGTTTGCCATCTCTCTTTTGTCCTTGGACTCAACTTAATCGCTAATCCTTTTAGGCCTGAAGTTGAAGTATTGGGAAGAATTTGTGTTGACTCAATTGCGTCTGCATGCATTAAATAAAACATCACGAGTTGTCTTATGATGCTGAAATTAATTCTTTTCATTGTTGTCATCACGCTTTCATCATCGCTTGGATATACAATAACGTTTCCAGCACGAGAACCATAAGGGTTTTTTGGTATTCTCTCAACGACCTTTGCTCGTCCCAAATCTTGAAGCACTCTAATCAAACTCTCTATTGGAAATCCTATAATTTTACTTCTAGGAAAAGATAATGCTCCTGTTGATAAATGGCTGGTAGAACCAGCTGAGTACATACGTAAAGCTAGTTCTGTTAGATCACCTCTATCTAAAAAATATTTTGATAGTAATGTTTTCTGCGGTTGTTCTTGAAGAGTTCGTTGAGTTGATTCAGTCATATTATCGTTAATTAAAAAAACCCGTTTGGGCGGGGTGGTTAAAAATTTACAATTGAACGTATCAACCACCTCCACCATTAATCCATCTATTAAGATGGAAATTAATGTCGTGGATAATTGGTTGATAAAGAATATTTTTCATAGTTTATAGGATATTATTATCCCAAAAATAATCTCCTTGTCAATAAAAGAAAAAAATATTACAATGACAACACTACTTTATGAAAACCTTATTTATCGAACAGACTGTTAATAAAATTGGTCAAGAAGTTGAGCTTTTCGGCTGGGTCGACTCGAAAAGAGATCATAAAAAGATTGTTTTTATTGATCTGCGAGACCGGAGCGGGATAGTCCAGGTGGTGGGAGATGAGTGTTTTAAAAAGCTTTCGGCTGAAGATGTCGTTTACATCAAGGGGGTAGTTAAAAAACGGCCGGAAAAACTCGCCAACCCTAAATTAAAAACCGGAGCCATAGAGATTAAAACTAAAGAATTAAAAGTCGTTTCCAAAGCTAAACCCTTACCCATCCCCGTCCAAGACGACGGCTATGTTATTGATGAAGAAATCAGGCTTAAATATCGTTATTTAGACCTACGCCGACCAAGGATGTTTAGGAACTTGCTTTTAAAATCACAAGTGGTCACCTTTATCAGAAACTATTTAGTCGATAAAAATTTTTTGGAAATTGAAACGCCGATTCTGACGAAAACTACCCCTGAAGGTGCCCGCGACTTCCTTGTCCCCTCAAGGCTGCAAAGGGGAAAATTCTATGCTCTACCTCAATCTCCACAACAATATAAACAATTGTTGATGGTCGCCGGCATTGAAAGGTATTTTCAAATTGCCCGCTGTTTCCGCGACGAGGATCCCCGGCGCGACCGGGCCTACGGTGAGTTTACCCAGCTTGATTTGGAAATGTCTTTTGTTGAACAAAACGACATTCTTACCTTAACCGAAGATCTTTTTACCAAACTAGTCAAAAAAATTTTCCCCGAAAAACATTTTACCCAATCTCCCTGGCCAAGGCTTTCCCACCAATTTGTGATGAAAAAATATGGCACGGACAAACCAGACTTGCGCAAGAATAAAAAAGATAGAGATGAACTTGCCTTTTCTTGGACTATCGACTTTCCTCTTTTTAATAAACAAACCGAAGAAGATTACTTTTACGGATCAGGTAGTGCTAAATTTGCTCCTTCTCATCATATGTTTACCGCTCCCCATCCAGACGATATTCCTCTTTTGGATAAAGATCCTCTCAAAGTCCGTGGTCTACAACATGACTTGGTATTAAACGGCTTTGAAGTCGGTGGCGGTTCAATCAGAATCCACCAACCCGAAATCCAAAAAAAAGTTTTTGAGCTGATTGGTTTTAGTGAAGAACAGAAAAAACAGTTCTCTCATATGCTGGAAGCATTTACCTATGGTGTTCCTCCCCACGGCGGGATTGCTCCAGGCATCGACCGGTTTCTCATGGCCGCCCTGGCTGAACCATCGGTACGAGAAGTGATCGCTTTCCCCGCCTCATCCGGTGGGAAAATATCGGTTATGAACGCACCCTCTGAGGCAAATGAAGAACAGTTAAAAGAATTAGGAATTAAAGTTCAAACCCATTAGCACGTTAACGCGTTAACGGGTTAACGTGTTTAACAATGAAAATAAAATTCTATTTTTTCTTTACCTTTTTTACTTTATTGTTCCTTTTTTATCCTGGCGACTCGTTCTATTATCACGTCTTTGCCTATCATCGACAACTGTTTAATCAACCAGAAAAAAAAGCCGATATTAAAATTAACCCCATTCCTTACTTAAAACTGCGTTATTATCCTGAAGTTTCGGCTCAAGGAATTTATGTCGTTGACTTACCTTCTTTTACCCCGATTTTTGAGAAATCGAGTCATGGAAGATTTTTGCCAGCCTCAACGACGAAAATAATGACCGCTTTGGTCGCCTTTGATATCTATCAACCCGACCAGATTATAACCATTAAAAAAACTATTGCTGAGGGTCAAGTAATGAATTTAGTTGTTGGAGAAAAAATTACCGTCGAGAATCTCCTTTACGGTGCTTTGGTTCATTCAGCCAACGATGCCGCTTTCGTTCTGGCCAACAACTATGATACAGAAGGATTTATTGATCTTATAAATAATAAAACCCGTGAACTCCACATGGTAAACAGTCATTTTAATAACCCGACCGGCCTTGATGATTTGAATAATTATTCAACCCCATTTGATCTGGCACTGGCCGCTCGTCAACTATTGAGTAATAAATATTTGGTTAAAATTGTTGCTACTAAAGAGATTGTTATTCCCGACGTCGACTATAAATATTTTCATCGACTCGACAACGTCAATAAACTTCTTGGCGAAATTCAAGGTATTGGCGGTCTCAAAACCGGCTACACCGAAAATGCCGGTGAAAATCTGATTAGTTTTTATAAAAAAAACGGTCATCAGTTTATCATCGTTATTCTCAAAAGCGATGATCGGTTCCAAGACACAAAAAATATCATCCAATGGATTGAAGAAAATATAGACTATTTTAAAATCTAAATAGTAAATAAAGAAATTGGGAAGTGGGTTTGGAAGCGAGTTAAGATGATGGATGTTGGAAGGTAGAATTTATATGCGTTTCTATTCCTATCTTTTAACTTCTATTTTCCATTTGATACTAAATATTCATCCGCAACCGCCGGTACGTAACCAACAAAGTTGTTATCACCTAAAAATACATAGACTGGCTGCAAATATTCTTGATAGATACTGGGGTCAAAATAGCCGAGAAACATCCGTTTGATAACCACATTACCTTTAGCCTCCGCCGGTGAGATAATAATCCCTTTACCCGCTTTTAAATCCTGCCAAGACAGTTCTCCGCTTTTAAGCGGATAAACACCATACTCTCCTTCTGATTTCTCAAAAAAGCTTATCTGAGCCTTTAGAACTTTGTATTCCTCACCGAAAAAAATTATTACTAAGTAATTTTGTGAGTTAAAATATGACGGAGAAACCGTTGGCAGCGAATCGATGTCTGGTCGGTAAAAATCTACCTCTATCATATTGGCTTGATTGGGATTTTCTACTACCGCCAACGATTTCGTCTGTTGATCAAATTTCAAATAGATTAAGTTTGTTTTCCCTTGAGCCAGCTCGGTCGGATAACGATCAAGATTTTTTAAAAAATCAATGGATCGATTCTCAATCGCTGAACTAGCCGGTAGATAGTTATTCAAAAAAAACTCTTCTTCACCGGTAAACTGATATTGATAGGAAAAATTAAAGTTAGTGATGTCAACTGTTAACTGTTGTTTTTGGTCAGAAAACGACGCCTCTTTCCCTATCAGAGTGTATTTGGCGCTAGTGGTATCAAAACCAAGATTTTTTGCTATCAGATATATTTTTTCCCGGTAACCGAATTTTGTCGTCGGAGAAGGAAGAAAATAAACCTTGGCCGCCTCTGAAGCAGAGATCGGCGTACCTTCGACCGTGTCAAGAATATAACTTAACTGACCGGTTTTTAACGGTTGTTTAAGCTGTGGAGAGCTAATCTTACCAAAAACAGGATTAGTATATACCTGTCGGTGGGTATTTAAATTCAAATAAATAAAAAAAAGTTTAAAAAGATAAAAAAGAATCAATAAAATTAATAAGAAAATGATTCCTATTGGTAAAGCGCGGCGCGAATAATAAGATAGCTCGGTTAAGGTCATATAAAAATAATAACAAAAGTCGTGTTTGTTTGTTATATAATTTTTGAAACTATATTTATGATTAATATATTTAAAGCATCTTTGACGGAGAAAAAACAGTTGACCGCCGACGTTTTTCTATTTAGTTTTGACTTAATTAACCCCGATAAAATTGAGTTCGAAGCCGGCCAATACCTGATCTTAAAAGTTAACAACCAGCCGCGTCTTTATTCGATCTTCTCCTCAGAAGAAAATAAAAAGAGTGTGCAATTGCTGGTAAAGATTATCCCCGACGGCGTTGCCTCAACCTATCTCACTAATTTAAAATCGGGAGATCAGGTAGAGTTTCAAGGACCGGCCGGTGCTTTTAAACTTCAACAAAACAGACGGGATAAAATCTTTCTGGCTACATTTACTGGCTTAGCGCCTTTATATTCAATGATTACTTCCTGTCTTAAGATGGAGAAAAAGTTGACGCAACCAAAACTATATCTGTTCTGGGGGCTGCGCCACTTCTCAGACATCTGCCTTCTTGATGAGCTTAAACAATTGTCAATTAACAATCAGCAATTTAAATTTTTTATCTGTCTTTCCCGGGAAACCGATCTATCAAAAATCAAAGATGAGAACAAAAAATATTTTAAACTCGGACGAATCAACGATGTTTGGCAAAAATTTAATAGTCAATTAATAAAACAATGTAGCAATGTAACAATGAAACAATTCATCAACAACTTTGACTATTATCTTTGCGCCAGTCGTGATGTTGTCGAATCGCTTAAACAATATTTAATTGAAAAAGGTATTGCTAAAGAAAATATCTTTTCTGAAAAGTTTTAGTAGAGTTTTTTTACCGGAAATTTGCGACAAAGTTCCACCACCTTCCTATTAATATTTTTTAAGGATTCTGTTGATTTAATTATTTTTTCTCTTACTGATCTTTTTCTTTCCAAATCAATGGTTATTCTTAACCGGTTTTTTGTTTCTTGGACTGATCTTAATGTTTCGTCAATCCACCTGGCTAATTGTTTCATTTCTTTTTCTTTCATCCCTCGGCTGGTAATTCCAGGTGTTCCCAGTCTAATACCTGATGGATAAAAGGGGGGGTTGGGATCAAATGGAACTTTATTTTTGTTTAAAACCATACCTGCTTCTTCAAGCGCTTCAGCGGCGGTATTGCCTAAAATTTGCTGTTTTCTCAAATCGATAACCATCACATGAGTATCGGTGCCGTTACTCATTAATTCGTAGTCTTTTTTTATTAACTCTGTTGCTAAAACCTGGGCATTTTTAACTATCTGTCTGTTATAAAGAACAAAACTTTGTTTGCTTGCTTCTTTTAGAGCAACTGCTAATGCGGCCGTTACATGATTATGTGGTCCTCCTTGTAAACCGGGGATAATTGCTTTATTAATCTTCTCGCCCATCAGAGGATCTCTTTTTAGTCCTTTGGCTGTAACCATGATTATTGCGCCTCTTGGCCCTCTGAGGGTTTTGTGAGTGGTTGTTGTCACTACATGAGCATAAGGTATCGGATTTGGATAGACTCCGGCAATAATCAAACCAATTACATGAGAAACGTCGGCCATCAATAAAGCATCTACTTTATCAGCAATTTCAGCGAATCTTTTAAAATCAAGTTTTCTGGGATAGTGGGTTGTTCCCGCGATAATTAGTTTTGGTTTTTCTTTAAGAACAAGTTTCTCTAAAGAATCGTAATTAATCAAGCCATTTTTATCGACTTCATATTGTACGCTTGTAAAATACTTCCCCGAAAAAGTCACCTTAGGAACACCGTGAGTCAAGTGACCGCCACTAGCTAAAGATAAGCCCATAATTTTGTCTTTGGGTTCAAGCAAAGCAAAATATACCGCGGTGTTGGCCGGTGAACCCGAATAGGGTTGTACGTTGACAAATGGAACGCCAAAAAGCTTTTTTGCTCTTTTGATACACAACATTTCAATCTGATCAATTATTTTATTACCCTGATAATATCTAGCATTAGCATAACCCTCAGAATATTTATTGGTTAATACCGTACCCAAGGCTTCCATCACGGCGAACGAAGCATAATTTTCTGAGGGAATCAACATTAATGTCTCTTTTTGCCGTTTTTCTTCCGCTTTTATTAACTCGGCAATTTCTGGGTCGATTTTTTTTAAGTTTTTCATTGATAAAAAGATTAATTAATAATAAAAGTAAGAAATTGGGAAGTCGTTAATCTTTTAGTAAGTCATGTTGAGAAAATGATACTTAAGGTTTTTTGAAATTGCAAGTGAAAAATTAGAAGTAGTTATTAACTATTTGTTAGATTCTGTCAGAAGTTTTTTCCCCATTAATGCTCGCAACCAGCGACAGGCTGGAAAAATTGCTGCACCTTAATGGGAGCCCTAAAACTTCTGCCACCTAACAGACAATTTATCACAAGTTTTATAAAGATGAGTATATATAATATAAATATGGACAAAAAACTTCGTGTCGGTTGGTTTAGTTTCACTTGCTGCGAGGACTCAACCATCCTTTTTATCGAACTTCTCAATCAACATTACCAAGACTGGTTGAAAAAAATTGATTTTGTCCACGCCCGGGCCCTGCGCCGCGAAACTAATGGAGAGTTGCAGAAAATGGATGTTGCTTTTGTTGAAGGAGCAATCAGTTCAGATCGGCAAGAGGAAAAGCTAAAAAAAATTCGAGAAAAAACCAATATTTTGATCGCCGTCGGCTCCTGCGCCTGCGTCGGCTCCCCCTCAAACCAACGCAACTTTTTTAACCGGGAAAATTTAGATGAAATTAAGCCGATTTTAGACAAATTCAAATACAAAGAAAAAGTTCTTAAACTGTCCGAAGTTGTTAAAGTTGATGAATTAATCCCGGGCTGCCCGATGAATGAGGAAATTTTTCTTAGAATGATGGAAAAATATCTAGAAATAAGTTAAAATTCAAAATTTAAAAATTCAAGTTAAAATTCAAAAGTTTATTAATAACTTTTTACTTTTGAGTTGTTCTTTTGACTTTTGCCTTTTGAGTTTTGAGTTTAAATTCTATGCACGACCCAAATTCTGATCTAAACTTTGATATTAATCTTGAGGAGATCTCCAAAATTGAAGGAGCTGCCTCTTTACAAATCAAAGTTAGAGATAAGAAAATTGAAGACCTAAAATTCTCTATCTCCGAATGGAAAAGATTTTACACTCAGGCAATCAAAGGTAAACCCGCAACCGCTATTCCTCAACTGGTAGCACGCATCTGTGGCACCTGTTCCAACGCCCATCTTTTATGTTCAATTGAGGCGGTGGAAAAAGCTTTTAATATCATTCCATCAGCCCAAACAATGTTATTAAGAAAACTGCTTTATTATGGCCTGATCATCCGTGATCATGCTCTTCATCTTTATATTTTTTCCCTGCCTGATGTTTATGGCAAAAACTCTATTTTGGATTTTGATGAAAATGACCCGATTCAGCACCAACTATTGGACGATACTTTCGCCGTTAAGGAAGTTGGTAACCAACTATCGATTGTCGTCGGCGGCCGCTCAGTTCACGCCCCTTATCCGACCATCGGTGGTTTTTTAAAACTGCCGAAAATCGAAGAAATCAAAAGCCTAAAACCAAAACTACTTGAGGTTAGGCCGAGAATTATAAAATTAGTTAAGATTTTCACCCAAGCACCGTTTATTCTTAAATTTAATTATCCGATTACCTTCAGTGGTTTGGTTTCGCCGGACTTTTCTTTTTTAGAAGGATTTATTCAAACTTCTCAGGGAAAAACAATTGAGGAAAAAAATCTCGGTGATCATCTGCGAGGCGTGATTATCCCTTACTCCCAAGCCCGAGGTTTTATGTTTGATAGTAACTATCTGATGGTCGGCGCTCTAGCCCGATTAAATATCAGCCGAGACAGACTCAATCAAAAAACAAAAATTGATCTGGCCGACTGTCTCAATTTGTTTCCTTCTACCAATTTATTCCATAACAATTTAGCCCAGGCAATCGAAATCCTTCACGCGATCGATAGCAGCATTGACCTAATTGACAGATTGGAAAAAATAGACTTGGAAGCTCCGCCTAAAATCAATTTTTTCGAAACAACCGGAATTGGCGTGATCGAGGCGCCAAGAGGAACGCTTTACTATCAACTGAATTTTAATAATGACGGAACAGTCAAAAAAGGTGAGATCATCGTTCCCACCGGCCAAAATCAAATTGTCATGGAAAAAGCTATCTATCAGTTGGTTGAAGACTTACTTGCCGGAGGTAAAACAAAAGAAGAGATTGTCAACGAGGTGGAAAAACTTATCCGTGCCTTTGATCCCTGCATGTCCTGTGCCGCCCATTTTTTAAAAGTGAAATGGAGATGAAGATATCTCCCGCTCAGCGGGACGGTATCGAGCTTCCTAAAAACGTGGTAATTTTTCTAAAATAACTTTGGGTGCCTCTGCGCTTAATTGGTATACTAATAATTCTTACTTTATTTAACTTTCTGATTTTTTTAAGCAGTAACAAATGAAAAAGCAAATCATAGTCATGAGGAGAAACCGGCGTTTTCCCCTGTTTTTGAAAATTATCTAAATTTAAAATCATCGGCTCTTTAATCCCTAAGACTGTGTCGAGAATTATTAAATCTTTCTCTCCGGCTGGCGGAAAATTTTCATTCGGGTCAACAACAATAAACTCTATTTTAGGAAATTTTTTTTGTAATTCCGGTAACAACTTTAATGATGATGAATCTTCTTTAACTAACAAATTCCCGAAGACATAGATTCTTAATTTTGAATTATAATTTTGCACTTTGAATTTTGAATTAAAAATTGTAGAAGTCTATCGCCTTCTGAGTATAGGACTCTAAACTTCTTACCTGCTGTAACGTTAACTTATCACATATCATTCCCCAATGAAAACTCACCCAATCACCGGTCTTCAGATCTCTGATGAACTGTTTGCCACGGTAGTCTACCTTAATAACTTTAAGAACCGGTTCTCCCAGATTTAATCGATTATTCTCATCAGTAAACAGTGATTTAGTTTTAACAACGATATTTTTAATTTTTGATTTGTATATTTGAATTACTTTTCCCCATCCGATCCGACATTCATCCATAGTTTTAAGTGTCTGGAAACTTATGTCTCGGTCACTTCTTTTAAAAATATTAAAAACATGAAACGTGTGATTGGGAAGAAATCTCGCCAACAGCACTTTTGACTTTATTTTAAAAAGTTTATTGCTGCTTATCGTCTTATGTAAATTTAATTTTTCCTCCAAAAATGCCAGGTAATCTCCACTTTTAACCTTTTCTAATAAACGGTTCCCCAGCCAATAAGCCTCGACGACGCGCTCATCAAAAGGATTATTAATTTGATTTTCCCGAGCGACTAGTTGAAGATATGGATAAAGGGTTTCAAAATCTTTTAATAAAACAGTTAGTTCTTTATCCTGTTGATTTTCTTTCAGATGATCGACAATGTTTTTGTTTTCATCCGGCCCACAATAACCGAAAAGGTTAGGGGCAACCGCATATTTAGCACAGAGAAGAAGACCGTTTTTACTCATTGAAGAAAAATTAAATATTAAAAATCTTTGATTTCGATATTCTATGTTTAGTATAAAAAGAGGTTAAAATCGAGATTAATGCGATGATAGTAAGGGTTGAATATAATATTTCTTTGGGCAAAATCCTGATATTTGTAAAACTTCCAGTTAAAATATTCCCTACGACAACCGAAAAAGTTAGGATCAACGTTACCAAACTCGCCGGAGCATACTTTAACGCTTTGTACCAGAAATAAACATAGAAAAATAAGATTGAACCTCCAAGAATTATAGCTACTAATTGTTGATTATTAATTGCCAATAGTCGATTTAGTTGGCTATTTATAGATAATAAAAGCAGAAGAATTAACGATCCGACAGTCATTCGGAATAACCCGACTGTTTCCGAAGAAACTCTTGACAATATTTTCTTGGCTAATATATTTTCAGCCGCCCAAAGCAGAGTCGCCGAAAAGACCATTAACTCGCCTCTACTAAAATCAAATTTGAAAGGCATAAGAAAAAAATTAGCAATAAATATCAAAATGAAAGCTAACCAGTAATTTAAATTTAGTTTTTCTTTCAAAAATATATAAGCCAATAATGAAACCCAGATAAACAGGGATTTATGAATAAAATTAGCGGTCTGAGCCCCGATCACCGATAGACCGGTAAAAAAAAGATAAAAAGGCAAGGCGCCGCCGATTAGACCAACTAAAGTTAAATTAATTAACTCATTTTTTTTTAATGCTTTTATATTTTTTAGTTTTTTGCTGAAAATAAAATAGACGAGAAATAAAAAAGCGACCCACAAATTTCTTGAGGTGGTCAGAACAAGAGGAGAAATCTTAACAACGGCTATCTTCGCATAAAAAATTGATATCCCTGAAATAATCGCAGTCAGCAGAGCAAAAATAATCCCTTTATCAAGACTTTTTTTGTTTGTCATTTACCTTTTCAATAATCAAATTTCCATAAACCATTACCTTATCGCCAATTTTAAGTTTACCAACTTTTTTGTCGGCGATCGCCTTAATTTTATTCTCAAGGATTATTTTATTACCAACTATTTTTTTAACTCGCAAAGGTTTTAAGAAGCACATAGTAGCAATTTTTTCAATTTAGTCAAATAACAAAAGTTGGGAAATCTTCTTACCCAGCTTAATCAATGCCCCTTCTTCAATCTGTCTAATTCGCTCAGCTGTCAGTTTATAACGACGACCAATCCGAGCCAGAGTCGACCCCCGTAGTCTTCTCACTAAAATATCTTTTTCTTTTTTATTTAAGTTTTTCGAATTGACTATAAGGGAAGTAAAGTATTCCCTACTTTTACTAGTCATTTTGATCGTAATTATACTCTAAATCTTGAAAAATTTAAATGTCAACACCTTCTTCGTAAAAATTGTCTTTACCGAGGCGTTGACGTTGTCTTAGTCTGGTATGATTTTGCTCTAACTATAGATATTGACTTTCGAAGATGAATAAAGTATATTATTTACATAAACGCCTCAGCCCGTACGCAAGTCCGCTGAGGTTTTTTTATGTATAATAAAAGGTAATGGATCATGCAATTCTTTTTATCGATGGTGAAAATTTCATCCATAAGATCGAAGACGTATTAAAAAAACACCCCAAAGGTAATAAAGTAGATATTACCTCTTTAGATTTTAATAAAATTTTCCGGAATCCACTTCAAGAATACAAAATAACTAGAAAAATATTCTATGCTGCTAAGCTTCACTTCCATCCAGAAACTAAAGAAAAATCAGAAAGGCTCTTAAAAACTCAAAGAAAATTAAGAAATACCTTACTACATCAAAAATTTGAATTTTTAATCGCCGGTAATGTTCGTGGTCAAAAGGTATCTGTTAATGGTAAAACAAAAATAATCTTTCGGGAAAAAGGCGTTGATGTAAAAATAGCGGTTGATTTGGTAGCCATGGCCGCTGATAAACTTCTTAAAACCGCGATTCTCTGTAGCTCTGATTCTGATTTACAACCGGCAGTTCAAGAGACTCGAAAAAGAAAGGTTGAAGTTATTTATTTAGGGTTTGAGATTCAACCTAATAAAGGTTTATCGTACACAACTAATCGTATGCTTCTTTTTAGAAATGCAGAAATCCTTAAAGCTTGCGGACTAAAGTAATCCTCTTAAATTTATCTTCGTCTTGAAAGTCCGCTCGTGAGCGGCGGATGGGATTTGAACCCACGACCTTCTCCTTGGCAAGGAGACGTTCTACCGCTGAACTACCACCGCAAATAATTTCTTAAAAGCATTCCAACCTTTATACGATTTTATCATTTTTTCTCGCTTTTGTCTGTAATAATCTTAGCGCCTCTTGAGGTAAACAATCGTCAATCCAATGAAGTGTAACAGAGTAATGAAGAGTTCTATAAGTTAGACTAAAGCTGAGCATAATCAGCGGCCAATCGTTTATTTGAGCCATTTCTCTAATAAATTCTTCTCGGTTGAGTCTTGGATCAACGATCATATCTGGAAGCGTTAACCTTAATATTTTTGACCAATATTGAGGAACATAACTCTGTCCAAGATTAACTGCCGTCAGCATCTTAGTAATTAGATCATCGGCAACTAGTTGTGGAAAAAGCCCAACCATCACTAAAGGAATCAGTCGTGTATGTTCTCTTGGACCTTCTAAAACATAATGCTGCACGCCTTGAGCCGGCGTCAGGTTGCCAAACTCAATCATTTTGGTCAAGACTCTAAATGGTTGTGATGATTGTCCTTTAACCATAGCTATATTATAGGATATTTTAAGCGGAAGCGTATACCACTCCGCTTTGCTTTTGAGATAAAGTGGTATATACCTACCGTAGCTTTCAAATGAGAGTTTAGATTACTAACTATAGTCAAAATAACTTTTAAAAATCAAAGCTCCGTTAGGTATTATACCTTTGCAATTTGAAAGCAAAGGGGCATATTACACCTTTACCATTTGAAAATTGATAAAATTATAAAAAATGTTTAACGATAAATATAAAATATATAAAATCCTCGTTCCTATTTTTTTCATATGGATTTTAGTTTGCTACGCTCAACTAAAAGGTCCTATTTATTATCCTGGTTACAAAGAGGCGAAAAAACAGCCAAAGCTATTTATTGGCAAAAAAATTAACTTCGGCGGTAAGATCACAGAAATAAAAGATAATTATTTTTATGTCGAGATTGATAAGGAACCCATCAAAGTTTTTGGACAATTAAGTCAGGGTAAAATCAATTATTCAATTGCCGGAGAAGCGGTCTATTTAGCCGGCGGCTCCTTAAAATTATCTCAGTCTCATACTTCTAACATAAGGACATATAGAGTTATTCTGTCAATAATACCTATAATTATAGTTGCTTATTGGTTTTTCCAAATCTACCGGTTCAACTCTAAAAAGAAAATTTTTGAAATTAAAAATTGAAAATTTATTTCTATGCCTGATTTAGTAACCCATGCTCTTTTTGTTTATCCCGCCAAAAAATGGTTTCCAAAAAATACTATTTTTATCCTAATTGGTGCCCTTCTGCCCGATCTATTGGGAAGAAGTTTAGGAGTATTTAATTTCAATTTATCACTGATCTACTGGTATCAGCTGGCCATCCATACTCCTTTCTGTCTTATCCTTTTTACTTACAGCCTGTCTTTTTTCTTCCGGGAAAAAGAAAGGAAAATAGTCTTCCTATTTATTTTAATCGGGGCTTTTTCTCATTTTCTCCTCGATTTTTTTCAAAAAACAATTATCATCGGCAACCTCTGGTTTTTCCCCTTCTCTTTCGTTTCGCCTCAACTCCAACTTTTTTGGCCTGACGACTCAATATATCTAATACCAGTATTAATAATTTCAAATTTAATATTTGCCGTCATTTCTTCAAATTTCAAAACTCGAATTAAAAATCCGCAGTAATTTTTATCTTCGATCATAAGAAGCTATATAAAAATATTTACCCATGTACCAGTCCACGACTGAAGTCGGGACGGTACAGGGTTTCGCACTCAGAAACCCTGTTCGGGCTGATGTTCCGAGCGTAAGCTCGGGGAGTGCTTCACTTTATTCGTTACCTATCGCAACAATCCGTAGTTACTCGTGCTATACGAGTTAAATTTTGGAGATGACAGCTTTGGCGTGAAAAGATTTTTAGTATAATTACTATCTAAATATATGTCTAACCGCATCCGCTTAGTCATTATCACCGCCACAAATATCAGAACTAGCACCGGATCAAATAGTACCGTATTAAATTTACTGGAAAATCTTGACCCGAAAAAATATCATATATCTATCGCCCTTATTGACGACCTAATCCCAAAAAGGCTAATAATTTCCCAAAAAAAGCTTAGTAAAAAACCTAATTATATTTCTTTTGAAAAGATAAAAAATCATAAGAGAGTTTCCAATATTTATCTATTAAGTACTTCATCAATCAAACACATAAAAAAAATGTTCGATGTTGCTATTATTACTATTTATAACGAATTTGGTGAAGATGGCAAAATCCTTGGGTTACTCGATCTTGCCGGAATTCCTTATCTAAGTCCTGAACTAAGTAGTTCTGTCATTGCCTTTGATAAAGAATTTACCAAAGCAGTTCTCACCTATCATGGTTTACTCGTTCCCAAAAGCGTAGAAATTAATAAAGAAAGTCAGGACCTAAACCATTTATCTTATCCTTTAATTGTTAAACCGTCTGCTAATGGCGCAAGCTATGGCGTTAACTTAGTGAAAAATGAACAGGATTTATTAGCTGCGATTAAACAAGCTTTTGATTTTTCTAGCGAAGTACTAATTGAAGAATATATTAAAGGAGAAGAATTTACCGTCGGCGTTGTCGGCCCTTATACAAATCCAAAAGCTCTGCCGGTTGTCATGATTAGATCAAAAAATGAATTATTTGATTATGAGGCTAAATATGTCACTGGTAAAGCTGAAGAAATCTATCCGGCACCCATAAAAAAAAAGTTGAATTAGCTTTGCAGCAAAACGCTATAAAAGTCTATCAAGCAATAAAAGCAAAAAACCATTCTAGGGTCGATATGATAAAAAAAGGTAATGATATTTATGTATTAGAAATCAATAGTTTCCCGGGGTTGCTCTCAAAATCACTCTTTCCAAAAGAACTCAACGCCGCTGGTATATCTTTAGCAGAATTTTTAGACATGAGTATCGAAGAAAAGTTAAAGAAAAAATAAACCCTTAGTTAGAATTATACAGATGAATATTTATCTGTCTGTAGACTACATGCTATAAAAACTTAGATCTATAAAGTTCGATAAATTAGATTTGATCTATTAACTATGTAACGGTGTAGTAATGTAACGATTGAGTTATTTAGTAGGATACTCAAACAAAAATTTCACTTCGGAGTTGGTTTCATATAGCAGGATGGAATATTTTTCAGGATTAGCCCGTTATTTTTGCCACTTAATCATCTCGACCATGGCTTGAAGTTGTTTACCTGAATCCTTTTCTTCGAAAACAGGTAAATGACTTTTTATTCTATCTCTTAATTTATCTGTTTTTACTAAAAAATTTTTTACGCTTGGTATTTGATTCACTGACAGCGAAAATACGGCCACTAAGGAATTTATGATGTTGTGATAAACCGTTCCTTTTTCAACCTCAGAGTCAAACAACTTTAACTTCTGAATCAAGGTATTAAAAAAAGGCAGGTAATCGTCATAATTTTTTAGTTGTTCCGGTTGTTGGGGAAATTTAATAGCATCTTCGACCACAAGAGCAAATGCTTTAATTAGCGCTCTTTGATTAATGGGATTTTAAAAAACTCATCACCTTGTTTTGTAAAAATTTCATCATATTCTATTATGGAAATAATCGATGGTAATATTTCTGACAATCTATTATATGCAAGAAAAACAGGAGTTCTTTCTTGGTTAACGGCAATTTGTTTTCCCATCGATGTTTTAGGAAAATTTATTGCCTTTCTAATACCAAGTATTTCTTTGCTATGACTCAACCAAAAAGGATCGATAAAATCTGCTCTAATCGGTTCGTCAAATCCAATATCGGTCATACGAATATTTAGATTTTATCACTTTTTCCTGCTGCTTTTACTTAAAAATGTTACGAAAGATTGTATAAATTGCTTCTTACCACCGCGGAGGTGTACAAGTGTGAGCGTGGATCATTAAAAATTTCAAATTCCAAACTAAAAATTACTTAATCCGCTTCAAAGAGAACATGAGGTTATTAAAGCATTAATTGAGTGCAGAGGGTCAGAATCGAACTGACATCTGAGGTTTTTCAGACCCCCGCCGTGACCGCCTTGGCTACCTCTGCAATGTGGAACCGGGAGGAGTCGAACCTCCTACATCGACTTTATAAGAGTCGCGTTCTGACCGGTGAACTACGGTTCCTAATTTTACCGTAAAGTATATCAAATTTTGACGCCAAAACTCTTCAGTTCTACCTTTAATTGAGGGATACTTCGATAAACGATTCCTTTTAGTCCCGCTTTTTCCGCTCCTTGAATATTCTCTACCGAATTATCAATCAAGAGACATTCCTGCGGCTGGGCTTTTATTTTATTAACGACATATAAATATGACTCTACCTCTGGTTTATATATATGATTGACATATGATTTAAAAACATGTAAAAAATGTTCATAGATATGTAGTTTTAGCGCCTCTTGGTCATGAATCTCTATCGTATTAGTAAGAATATAAAGAGAATATTTTTCTTTTAATCTATCAGCTAGATCAATCAGTCCTTGATTGACTCCGATACGATCAGCTAGATAGTCGTTCCTATACGCGTTGAGTAGTTGATCAATAGTTTCGGAGTTATTAGTAATCGCTTTATATTTTCCTAGCAAGTCTTTTGAACTCATATAACCAATGACTAAATTTCTTCGATACCGGGAATAAAATTGGCTGGCCTCTTTTAACGAAGTACCAAATACCTGAATTCTAAGTTGAATCCGAACAGTTGTTGATTAAACTTGTAAAAACTTCTTGTGCTGTTTTATATTTTAACACTTTTCTTGGTCGGTTATTAATCTCTGAAACTATCTCATCAAGTTCGTCTTGAGTTAGGCCTGTAAAATCGGTCTGTTTTGGCAAATATCTTCGAAGTAAACCATTGGTGTTTTCATTGGTTCCTCGTTCATATGACGCATATGGATGACAAAAATATGTTTTCATATTTAAGATTTTGTTTAATCTCATGTGCAAATGGTTCTCCCGTCCGTTATCAAGTGTCACTGACTTTCGGGCGGTTGACGGTAACTTTTCAAATATTTCTGTTTGAACTCTAATAGTTTCTTCCGAATTAATTCTTTTAACTTTTACAGCAAAAAACATTCTCGATACTCGTTCAACTTCTGTATGGATTCCGTCCCCGACGGATCTTCTTCCTTCAACCGAATCTCCTTCAAAATGACCAAACTCTTTTCGTTTGTTTACCCGAGCCAGTCTCTTGCTTATTGATATTCTGGCCTTAATATGACTCTTGTGGACAGATCGACCCTTTTGTTTCTTTCGTTTCTTTTGACCTCGTGGTAAATATTCCCACAGAATCTCATCCTTGTTTTCAGGGTCATAAATATACCGATAAATTGTTTCCATTCCAACTGTCCTTGATTTAACCAACGGGTGTTCTATTTTTAATCTTCCTGATATCTGTTCAGGCGCCCACCCCAACTGTAGATGATTAATTACGTATTGGTAAATCCACTTGTTTTTTAGTGGTTCTCTTTTTCCGGCTTTAGATTTCCGCCTCTCATATTCTTCTTGAGCAATGATTGATTCGTAAACAAATCTATCACCATCCCAAACTTGGTTTCTTGATACTTCTTCGCTAATGGTTGATGGTGACCTACAAAGTTCTCGGGCAATTGCTCTAATCTTTTTCCCTTGAGCCAACATTCGAGCGATTAAACTTCTTTCCTTTTTACCTATCTTTTTATGGTTTTTCATATCCGAACATTTTAGTACAAGTGTTCGGATTCGATTGAGAACTTAGAACCCTGCCTGCCGAGATTGGTTTGTAAATTTTAGGCGGCGCGCCAACTTCGTTGGCACGAAATTCGGCGGCGGAAAGCGAGGGCCGGGCGGGCATTCATTTTCCCCACACCCCTTTTTCTGCCCGCCCCGCCCGAGCGGTTTGGTTCTTGCCACGCCGCAGGCGCGGAATCAGTTTCGCTCAAAATGGGTTCGCGCATT
>Ga0210018_1000149_pt1 | contig 31655 bp, 27 predicted proteins | sample CryGeyCG2014_010_2_FD_183967 | JGI IMG/M metagenome (GOLD analysis project Ga0210018, IMG submission 183967) | Groundwater microbial communities from aquifer - Crystal Geyser CG09_land_8/20/14_0.10 (SPAdes) (version 2) | ecosystem: Environmental > Aquatic > Deep subsurface > Groundwater | place...
TTTTTATTGTTAATCATGGCTATTTTTTATAATCTCTATAAAATGGTTAAAGCGAGCAATGACCGGGAAAGATATTTTGTTTTTTTAGCTGGTTTTGTCTGGGCTTTTATTGTACTGGCTTTGGGTGGGGCAGGCTCTAGATTTTTGATTATTTTGATGCCCTTGATCGTCCTGTTAATTGGAATTTTATTAGCCGAAGCCAATTTTAAAATTAATCAGAAAATATTATTTATTTTAGCGGCTATAATATTTTTTTGGGAGCTGGCTTATAATATAAATTCTAATTTTTTAGCCAGTCCGGCGAGTGAAAGTTTTTTGGTTTACAGCCAGGAAAATATTGTCGGACGCGAGTTGGGCTTTAACCAATTAGATAAATATTTGAGAGCCGAGGTTTTGCCTGGCAGGGGCAGAATAACCAGACCAAAAAATGTGGCTGCTGTGGATGCTAAAGCCATTGAGTATATTGAAGAGCATGGCGTGGTATATTTTTTTGACGACTCAATCAATTGGTTCGCGCACAATTGGTATTTTAGAAGGTATTTAAATTATTATGGGCTGCCGCTGGCTCCTTTTTCAGAACAGGCGAAAACCTTGGGAGTGGCTAATCCCATAAAATATTTCGCTGATGCTGGCGTCAAAGATTTCTATTTTATATATGGTGTCGCGGATGCGGTAATTGATCCTAAAAAAATTGATTCGCCAGCAAGACAGGCTTCAAAATTATTAGCTCAAATGCTTGATGGGCAGGGGGTGAAGCATCAGGAAATAAAAAACCACCTGGGTCAAGCGGCTTTTAGGGTGTATCAGTTTGATATTAAATAAGGTAACACCAGCAAAAACATTTTTTCAGACACGCAAATTTTTTCCAGCGGTTTTAATATGCCACTGGCATATTAAAACTTGCTCAATGAAAGCCAAAATTTTCCGATGTAAAATCGGAGACCAAGCAATTTTGTCTTTCAATGGTCTGAAAAAATGTTTTTGCTGATGTTATATTGATAAATTTTTTCAGTTTCTTCAATCATTTTAAAAAAATCAAATTTTTTAGCGGTTTCAGGATTGTTACGGCTGAATTTTTCCAGCAGCGCTTTATTTTGCAATAAATTAATAATATTTTCAGCCAAAGCATTAAAATTTTTGGGCGGCACAAGCAAGCCGTTTTTATTGTGGGCGATAATTTCTGGGTTGCCGCCGACATTGGTGGCAATGATCGGCAAAGCGGCCGCCTCGGCTTCTATCAAGGTGTAGACAAGACCTTCTTTAACAGAAGGCAGGACAAAGAGGTCAAAAGCTTTTAGATATTGATAAGCGGATTCTATAATGCCCAGTAAAAAAAATGTATCGTTTAATTTATAATTTTCAATTAATTCAGTTAATTTTCTTCTTTCCGGCCCATCGCCGATGATGATAAATTTAATGTTATTGTCTTTAATTTCTCTAGCTGCTTCAATCAGATAAATCAGACCTTTGGTTTGATAAAAATTAGCAATACATCCAATTATTGCTCCATTGCTCCATTGCTCCATTGTTAAATTGGGATTGTATAATCTTTTATAAAGTCTTTGGCTGGCGTCAGCTTTTGAGTAAAATCTTAGGTTTTTTAAGTCAAGGCCGTTGTGGATCACAACGATTTTTTCAGGCTGGGCGATTTTATATTTGAGCAGAGATTTTTTATCATATTCCGAAACGCAAATGAGATGATTTTTAAATTTAGCTGACAGCCATTCGGCCAGCCAGTAAAATAATTTTTTTGGCAGCGTCAGCGGTTCATTGAGCACCAGGCCATGGACGGTGTAGATAATTTTTTTAATGCCGCAGCATTTAGCGGCTAAAGCGCCGAGTGAACCGGCTTTGCTGGAATTGAGGTGAATAATATCGGGTTTGGTTTGTTTTAACAGTTTTATAATGTCCCAAAAAACCAACCAGTCGCGGTAGAAATTGACTGGCCGCTGAAGGTTTTTTAAATAGTAAACTTGAATATTAAATTTAGTCAGCCTTTTGGCTAATTCCCCGTTTTGCTTGCCGCCCAGAGCAACTTGGACTTCATATTTATCTTGGAAACTGGTAGCTAGATCAAAAATATATGTTTGCGCGCCGCCCCATTCAGCAAGCGTAACAAGATAGAGGATTTTTTGCTTTTTTTGCATAGCTTTGTTAAGATTGATATAATTATAGTATATATTAATTAGAATAAATGACAATACTAGTAACTGGCGGGGCCGGGTTTATCGGTTCGCATTTAGTGAAAAAGTTAATAGACTTAAAATATCAGGTCATTGTGGTGGATAACTTCAATGATTATTATGATCCGCAATTAAAGCACGATCGGATTAAAAAGTTTTTGAAAGATTATAAATTTAAAGTGCATCAGATTGATATTGACGATTATCAAAAATTAGAGCTGGTTTTTAAAAACCAGCAGTTTGATAAAATTATTAATTTAGCGGCTCAAGCCGGGGTAAGGCATTCTTTAACGCATCCATTTGTTTATTTAAAAAGCAATATTGACGGCATGGTCAATTTGCTTGAGTTAGCCAAGAAATATAAAGTCAAAGATTTTATTTACGCTTCCTCGTCATCGGTTTATGGAGGCAATAAAAAAATACCTTTTTCAGAAAGCGACAAGGTGGATAGCCCCATCTCGCTTTACGCGGCCACAAAAAAGGCGGATGAGCTCTTAGCTTATGCTTATCATCACTTATATCATATCAATTGCGTTGGCTTGAGGTTTTTTAATGTTTATGGGCCTTGGGGCAGGCCTGATAATGCCCTGATTAAATTTGCCAGAAATATTTTAGCCGATAAACCAATAGCGGTGTATAATTATGGCAGAATGGCAAGGGATTTTACTTATATTGATGATATTGTGGCTGGGATTGTCAGGGCGATGTCAAAGAATTTTAAATATGAAATATTTAATTTAGGCAATTGCTATCCGGTAAAATTGACTGATTTTATTAAATTGATTGAAAAATATTTAGGCAAGAAGGCTAAACAGAAAAAAATGCCCATGCAGCCGGGAGAGGTTAAAAAAACATGGGCAGATATTGCTAAAGCCAAAAGATTATTGGGCTATCAGCCAACAACTGGCATTGACCAAGGAGTTGAAAAAGTTATTGAGTGGGTTAAGTGGTATTATAAAATAAGTTAAAAGTTTAAAGTTTAAAGTTAATGAACATTCTTATTACTGGTGGGGCTGGGTTTATTGGCAGCCATTTAACTGAATATTTATTAAATCAAGGACATTTTGTCATTGTGCTTGACAATTTTTTTACTGGTTCAAGGGAGAATCTGGCGCATTTAAAAGATAATAAAAATTTGAGAGTGATAGAACATGATATAATAACCCCTCTCCCTAACCCTCTCCCCTTGCCAATGGGAGAGGGAAATTTGGACCAAATATATAATTTAGCCTGCCCGGCGTCAACCAGCCAGTATCAAAAAAATCCAATTGCCACTATTCAAGCCAATGTTCTAGGGACATTGAATATGCTTGAGCTGGCCAAAGCGCGTGGGGCAAAAATTTTACAGGCATCAACGAGCGAAGTATATGGTGATCCTCAAGAGCACCCGCAAAAAGAGAGTTATTTAGGCAATGTCAACCCGGTTGGACCCAGGGCTTGCTATGATGAGGGCAAGAGATGCGCGGAAACCCTTTGTTTTGATTATTTCAGACAATCTGGCGTTGAAATCAGGGTCATTAGAATTTTTAATACTTATGGGCCAAGAATGGCTGAAGATGATGGCCGCGTGGTGTCAAATTTCATTGTTCAGGCGTTAAGGGGGGATGATTTGACGATTTATGGCGACGGTTCCGGCACAAGGAGTTTCCAATATGTTGATGATTTAATTTCAGGCATGACTAAAATGATGGCGGCTGATAATTTTCAGGGCCCGGTTAATTTAGGGAATCCAGATGAAATCAAGATCAGGGAATTAGCCGATAAAGTATTAGCCTTGACAGGCTCAAAGAGCGGCATTAAATATATGGCAAAACCAATTGATGACCCAGTGAGAAGAAGACCTGATATTAGTTTGGCCAAAGAAAAATTAGCTTGGCAACCCGCAGTCGCACTGGATAATGGACTTAAAAAGACGATTGAGTATTTTAGAGCACGGTTGAAAAGATAGGATAGGTTGACTAATAATTTTAAATATTATAATCTTAAAATATAGTTAAAATCCCAATGGATTTATTTTTGTAATATCCAAATTAAATGGCCTCATTTAGCCGCAAAAGATTAAGTTTAACATTAGTTTTTATCATTATACTGGCGCTTTTTTCAGCGCTGGCTGATTGGCATGCCAGTCCTTTGCAAGAAGGAGGGGCTGGTTTAAACGTGCCTGAATGGCTGCCCGGCAAGAATTTTTGGAATAAATTTGATTATCATTTAGGGCTTGACCTTAAAGGCGGCACGCACTTAATATATGACGCGGACACTTTGCAAATTGCCTCTGATGACCGGGAGAGCGCGGTAGAAGGTGTGCGTGATGTCATTGAAAGGCGGGTGAATGCCTTTGGGGTGAGCGAGCCGGTGGTCCAGACGAACAAGAGCGGGCTGGCTGATTATCGGATAATTGTTGAATTAGCCGGAGTAAAAGATGTCAATCAGGCAATCGCCATGATCGGCGAAACGCCGCTTTTGGAATTTAAAGAACAAAATCCGGCATATAGCGGCCAGCAGGAATTAACTACCGAGCAACAAAAGGAATTGGATGATTACAATCAGCAGGCTTTAAAAAGAGCGGAAGAAATTAATAAACGCGCCTTGGCCGGTGAAAATTTTGAGAGTTTAGCCAGAGAATTTTCTGAAGATCAAGGCAGTCGCGACAAAGGCGGCGATTTGGGCTGGGCAGCCAGAGGGACTTTTGTGCCGGAATTTGACCAGGCTTTGTTTGAAGATTTATCAGTCGGCCAAATCACGCCAGCGCCAATCAAGACTGATTTTGGCTATCATATTATTAAAAAAATTGATGAAAGACAGATAAAATCTGATCAGCCAGAGGCAACGGTTGAAGCGACTGATTTGTCAGGGGAAAAAGTGACTGATGTTAATGTTGATCTTAATAATAACATTGAAGTATTATCAAGCCATATCTTAATTAAAACGAAAACAGCTAATGATATTTTGCCGCCTAAGGATGAATGGAAAAATACGGAATTATCCGGCAAGCATTTAAAGAAATCGTCCGTAAATTATGATAATAATACCGGGGATCCAGAAGTGAGCCTTGAATTTAATGACGAGGGGGCCAAGCTTTTTGAAGAGATCACTGGCAGAAATGTGGGCAAACCAGTAGCGATTTTTTTGGATGGCACGCCCATATCTGTGCCCAATGTTAATGAAAAAATCACCGGTGGCAAGGCAGTCATCACCGGCCGGTTCAATTTGCAGGAAGCTAAGACTTTGGTGCAGAGATTAAATGCCGGCGCGTTGCCAGTGCCCATTAGTCTTATCTCACAGCAAACAGTTGGGCCATCGTTAGGTCAGAGATCAATTAACGACAGTTTAATCGCTGGTTTATATGGTCTTTTGGCGGTGGCGGTTTTTATGATTTTATATTACCGTTTACCGGGATTTTTATCCGTCCTGGCACTGGCTATTTATACCCTAGTAGTTTTAATGATTTTTAAGGTAATGCCAGTTACTTTAACCTTGGCTGGCATGGCTGGATTTATATTCTCCGTCGGCATCGCGGTTGACGCCAATGTGCTTATTTTTGAAAGATTTAAAGAAGAGTTAAGAGCCGGCCGCGCTTATGCTAATGCCGTTGAAGAAGGATTTAAACGAGCCTGGACTTCAATCAGGGATTCTAATTTTTCCTCGCTCTTAACCTGTCTAGTTTTATATTGGTTTGGCAGTTCGGTCATCAGAGGTTTTGCCATGACCTTAGGCATTGGTATTATTATTTCAATGTTCAGCGCGATTATTATTACCAGAAGTTTTATGCGGCTTTTAAAAGCGGGGAGGATGGAAAAGATGGGGTGGTTGCTGGGCGTTAAACAGAAAAAGAGTTAATTTAGATTTATGCTTAGAATAATCCAAAAACGTAATATATTTTTTATACTGTCTGGCACTTTAGTCCTGGTGAGCATTGCGGCTTTTATTGTCTGGGGTTTGAAATTGAGCATTGATTTTACCGGCGGATCTTTATCGGAAATTAGTTTTATTAAGGACAGACCGAATGTTGCTGAAGTCAGGGAACTTTTGGTCAGTCAAAAACTAAATAATACTGATGAGGCAGTCATACAGCCGGCAGGGTCAAACGAGTTAATTATTAGAACAAAAACCTTAACTGAAGATGAACATCAGCAACTCGTCAACGTGCTCAAAGATAATTATGGTCAGGAAAATGTAGTGGAAAATAGGTTTGAATCAATCGGACCGGTGATTGGCCAAGAACTCCAAAATAAGGCGATTGTCGCGGTGATTATAGTCCTGGCGCTGATTATAACTTACATTGCCTTTACTTTTCGCAAGGTGTCAAAGCCAATGGCCTCATGGAAATACGGTCTGGCGGCCACTATTGCCTTGGTGCATGATGTTACTATTATTACCGGCGCATTTGTGCTGCTCGGGCATTACCTGAATATTGAAGTTGGACTTTTATTCGTGACAGCGCTTTTGACGCTTCTTGGTTATTCAGTCAATGATACCATCGTAGTTTTTGATCGGATAAGAGAAAATTTGATTTACCGGCCGAAGGAAACTTTTGCCGAAACGGTTAATCAATCAGCCAATGAAACAATCGCCCGCTCTATCAACACCTCGCTGACAGCGCTCTTGGTTTTGTTGGCTTTGTATTTTTTGGGCGGAGTAACGATTAAATATTTTGTGCTGGCATTAATTTTAGGTATTATCTTTGGCACTTACTCATCTATTTTTGTTGCTTCAGCGCTGCTGGTTAGCTGGCATGAATTCAGCCGCAGAAAGAGATAATTTTACCAGCCTGTTGATAAGTAACGCATTTATATTTTAGCAGTTTTTGTGATATGATAAATTAATTATCCCATATAAATTTAAAGGCTCACTATATTATTAATTAATTATTAGGCTATGAATATGAAAAAAACAATATTTTTTGCGGCCATTTTTTTGGTCGCTTTAACCCTGACAGCTTGTGTCTTGGGCAAAAAAAAGGAGGAGGGGCAGGGACAACCAACTGCTAAAATAAGCCATAGTTATACTTTTGAAGTGGCGAGAGACATTGCCGCTAATGAAAAAGATGCTTATCTTAAGGCAATTAAGAAAAGGTTGCAAGTTTATGGATACAATGAGAATACGGTTGAAATTTCTGAAGGCAAAAAAATTAGGTTGGCGATTACGGAAGTGCCAGGAGTGATATTTTTAGAGAATGAATTTTTGCAGTATATGGTGAACACGCCGACTTTTGAAATCAGAACGGAGGAAGAGCCGGCCAAGCTGATCGTATCAGCAGAGGAAAAAGCCCAATTAGAAAAATTTAATAACGATGCCAAAGCCAAAACCCAAGGCTTGTTGGAAGGAATTTTAGCTAATCCTGATACCTTTGCCCAAGTAGCCAAGGATAATTCTGAAGATGTCGGCAGCCGTGACAAAGGCGGGACGTATACTGGCATTAAAAAAGGCCAACTAGTGCCGGAATATGAGGATGTTATATTTAATAAATTAAAAGTGGGCGAAATTTATCCCCAGTTAGTGGCAACGCAGTACGGCTGGCATATTATTAAGAAAGACGCGGAGCGAGGCGAGGGTGAGACAAAAGAGATTGACACCAGCCATATTTTAATTAGTAAAAGAACGGAACAACAAATTTTGGCTGCCAAGCAGTGGCTGGAAACTGGTTTGACAGGAGTTTACATTGATAAAGTCAACCCAGTTCAACAGGCAGAAAACTCTTTTGCTTTCCAAATTTTATTTGATGAAACAGGCAAACAGCTCCTGTCTCAAATAACCAAAAATAATGTCAATAAGCCGCTGGCGATTTTTATTGACGGGGTAGGCATTGGTACGCCGACAGTGCAGAATGAAATCACCAATGGGGAGCTGGTCATTACCGGTGATTTTACCCAGGAGAATGTGACAGCCATTGCCCAGAGATTATCCAGCGGCGCCATTCAGTTTCCGTTAAGTTTAGTAGCACCAGCAGCCGCTCAATAATTTGAATCATACATTAATCCCTTCCCCCGATGTACATCGGGGGAAGGGATTTTTTTATTAAGCTTTAATCCGTTTATGTTAGTCGGCTGATAATTTCTTGGCACATTTTTTGCGTGGCATAGCGGCCGTTGTTGCAGATGCCCAGGGGAGTAATCTTATCATAGCCATGATAATCTGAACCAGCGCTCATCAGCAGATTGTATTTTAGGGCAAGTTTTTTCAGGTATTTAATTTCAGCTTGGTTATGGTCGTGGGAATAAACTTCAAGGCCGTCAAATTTGAATTTGGTGATTAATTCTTTGAGATGGGCTTGACTGTAGCTGAATTCTTTGGTTTTTGAACAGGGGTGGCCAATAATAGCCAGCCCGCCGGCAGAGTGGATTAATTTTATGGCCGCCGCCGGACTGATATAGAAAGTTTTAGGCACAAAGCCCGGTTTGCCCGGGGCAATGTAAGCAGTGATAAAAGTAGAAAAATTTGGCATTTGGCCGAATTCAGCCAACAGCCTTTTTTTATTTTTTGGATGATTAATCACAGCCAGCGCCACATGCGGCCGGGCAACCAGCTGCCGTTTCAGCTCCGATTTTTTAATATGCCAGCCGTTTTTTTCTAATTTTTTTACCATTTTTAAGCCGCGAATTTTTCTGGCAATGGTTTTGCTTTTAGCATAGGCAATAATGGCTTGGCTGGCGTGGTTGATACCCAGGCCAATGACATGAATTGATTTATTTTTATAGCGGCTGGAAATTTCAATGCCGGCGATGGCATTGATTTTGTATTTTTTGCCGGCCAGTAAAAATTCATCCGTTAAATAGGCGCTATCGTGGTCAACTTTAGCCAGCCAAGAAAAATCCAACCGTTTGGCTTTTTGGATAAGTTGGGTCGGAGTTAATTTTCCGTCAGATGCCGTGGTATGGCAATGAAGATCAACATACATATAATAATTTATGTTCCCTTATCAAGGAGAAAGATGATAATCCCGGCAACGGCGCTGACGCCGGCAATGACCCAAAAGCGCATCACGATTTTTGGTTCTGACCAGCCGCGAGCTTCAAAATGGTGGTGAATGGGAGTGGAAAGGAATATTTTTTTGCCTCGGCGTAATTTTTTAGAAAGTTGCTGCAGAATAACTGAAAGCGATTCAATGACGAATAAAAAGCCGATAACTATTAAAAGAAGCGCTTGGTTAGTCAGCATGGCGACCACGGCTAAAGTAACGCCGAGCGCCATGGCGCCGGTATCACCCATATAAAATCTGGCAGGGGTGATGTTAAACCAGAGAAAAGCAAGGGTGGCGCCAATAATTACGGCGCAAAAAGCAGCTAATTCAATGTGGCCTTGGATAAAAGCAATCGTGCCATAAGCGGCAAAGGCAGATAAAAGCAAGCCGCTTGCTAAGCCGTCTAGACCGTCGGATAAATTTACAGAATGTGAAGTGGCGACGATAATAAAAATAAAAATAGGAATATACCACCAGCCAATGGAGAAATTGCCGATAAAAGGGATATGGAAGACATCCCAATCAAGTTTGAAATAAAACCACAGGGCGCCTACGACGGCAATGGCAGTATAGAGCGCTAGCCGATGTCTGACACGGATGCCGCCTTTGCCTTTACTTTTAATGTCAATCAAATCATCAATTAAACCAACCAGAGCAGCGGCAATCAGCACGCCCAACGGCAAAAATGTTTCAGCGCGTGTTAAAAAATTAAGCTGACCCAGATAGCTATGGGGAAAGAAAAGATGGAAATAGAAAAATATTAAAGCCAGTATCAGAGTGGTCAGCCAAATTAAAATACCACCCATGGTTGGGGTGCCTGCTTTATGGGCGTGAAGTTGGGAAAAAATTGGCGTCGTGCCAGTGTTTCTGATTGATTTACCCAGTTTATGTTTGTACAAAAAATGAGTGAGAGCCGGTGTGAACGCAAAAGCAGCCAAAAAGGAAAGGGTGGTCAGGATAAGAATTTTGATGATTAACATATTAGACATAGCCGGGGAATAAAATTTATCTATTTAATAGATGAATTAAAATTGATAAAATAACTAAAAGAACCTGGATAACGGCAGTGGTCAGAATTATTAAGTGGGCAAGAATTTTGGTGTTTAAGTAAATCAGATAAGCGCCCGTAAAATTGATGGTCAAGATAATCAGGCCGATTAAAGGGATAAGATAGACATACCACCATGGGCCGATCAGGTCAATGCCAAAATAAACCGTGTAGCGCAGGGCAACCGGCTCTACCTGCGGCTCAATTTTAAAATAAAGCCAAGCAAAGCTGAAAAACCACAGAACAAGTGACAGGCTGAAGTTAGTCAGCACAACCTTATCCTTAAAAAATAGGTTGGATTTAAGAAAATTAAATAACGCCATGAATTAATTATATAAATTTTACCCGGATTAGTAAAGGTATGTATGGCAATTAAAATTTGTGGTATAATATAAGTGTGTATAAATTGAAGTTATAAGTTTGAATGTTGATTTAAGTATGTTGGAAAATATTGATTTTGAAAAAATTTTGATTGAGGCAAAAGTTCTCAGCAAGGCGGAAACAGTTAAATATAATAAGGAAGCTAAAGAAAAAAAAATGTCTTTAGTTGAGTTTTTGCTGGCTGATAAGGTGATCAATGAGCAGGAAACTTTTAAAAAAGTTGCGGAGGATAAATATCATCTGCCGTTTATTGATTTATCAAAAGAAATTATCAGGAAGGATATTCTGCAGTTTATTCCAGAGCCGATAGCCAGTTCGCACAGTATTATTGCCTTTGATAAAAAGAGAGAGCAACTTCAAGTGGCGACTTTGGATCCAACTGATCTGCAAACTTTTGCTTTTATAGAAAAAAAGATCGGTTGTCCGATAGAAATTTATTATACCACGCCCAGTTCCATTGCCAATGTTTTAAAGCAATATCATAAAAGCTTGAAAGCGGAATTTGAAAAGATTACCAAAATAGAATCAGTGGCTGGCGAGCCGGAAAAATTGAAAGAGTTGGCAGAGGATCTGCCGATAATTCGCGTAGTGGATACGCTTTTGGAATATGCCATCTTTGAAGGAGCGAGTGATATCCATATTGAGCCAGAAGAGAAAGAGGTTAATATCCGCTACCGCGTAGACGGCGTGCTGCGCGAAGTGATGAGCTTGCCTAAAAAAATTCATTCAGGCCTAACAGCGAGGATTAAGATACTGGCGAATCTGAAGCTTGACGAGCATCGTTTGCCGCAGGATGGCAGATTTAAAATTGAAACCGATGAATATAAAATATCTTTTCGCGTTTCAGTCATCCCGGTCTTTGACGGGGAAAAGATTGTCTTGAGGATCTTAAATGAATCAAATCGCGTTTTGACTTTAGAGCAGCTTGGTTTCGCTGATAAAGCGCTGGCATCAATTAAAAATAATATAGTTAAACCTCACGGCATGGTTTTGGTGACAGGACCGACTGGCTCTGGCAAAACCACGACGCTTTATACTATTTTGAATTTACTTAATAAACCGGGAGTAAATATTACCACGGTAGAAGACCCAATTGAATATCGGATGCCCAGGGTAAACCAATCGCAGGTAAATCCAAAAATTGGCTATACTTTTTCAGCAGGGTTGAGGGCATTTCTGCGCCAGGACCCTGATATTATTATGGTCGGAGAAATCAGAGATAAGGAAACGGCTGATATTGCCGTTAATGCTGCTATGACAGGGCATTTGGTGCTAGCCACTTTGCATACGAATGACGCCGCCACGGCCTTGCCGCGTTTGCAGGATATGCAGGTGCCGTCATTTTTGGTAGCCACGACAGTTAATATAATTGTCGCCCAAAGACTGGTCAGGCGCGTTTGCCCTAACTGCGTGGCTAAATATAAATTGACTCGAGAAAAAGTGAATGAATTAGGCAAGCAGTTTGATTTAGACAAAGTGATGCTGGTCTTTAAAAATCAAAGGGTGTTAAAAAAAGGCGAGAAGGCATGGACTGATTTGTATTTTTACCGCGGCAAAGGCTGTAATCAATGCAAGGAGGGGTACAAAGGCAGGATGGGTATCTACGAGGTTTTAGAAGTGACTGCTGAAATAGGAAACCTGGTAATGAAAAGCGTGTCTTCAGATATAATTTTAAATAAGGCTGTTGAGCAAGGCATGGTGGTTATGCTTCAGGATGGGTTTTTAAAGGCGAAAAATGGCATCACCACTTTAGAAGAGATAATCAGAGTAACTAAAGAATAATTTTTTAAATGTCAGAATCTAAATTCCAAAATAAAGAGGGGACTGTTGCTGATGATCAAGATATTATCGGAGAAAATGATTTTTGGCAAAAACTAAAACAGAAGATTGCCAGTTTCCAGACAATAAAATTGCGGGAAAAGATTTTTTTTGTGCAAAATTTGAGGATTATGATTAAGGGCGGATTATCGCTCGGGCAGGCGTTGCAGACTATTATAGAGCAAACGAACAACAGTTTATTTAAAAAGATCTTAAGCCATGCCAGCAAAAGCGTGGAAGGGGGAGTGCCACTTTCCAAAGCGCTTGAGAAATATCCTAAAGTATTTAACAATCTGTTCGTTAACATGATTAAATCCGGCGAGGTGTCAGGCAATTTGGAGGATGTTTTGGAAAAATTACACACCCAGATGAAGCGGGACCATGATTTGATTAGCAAAGTGAAAGGGGCGATGATTTATCCGGCGGTGGTCGTAGCAGCCATGGGAGGCATTGGCACGGCGATGATGATTTTCGTAGTGCCTAAACTAGTGACTGTTTTTGATGAATTTGAGGCAACATTGCCATTGCCGACCAGGATTCTGATTGGCGTCAGTAAATTTATAACAGCCAATGGGCCAGTGGTGGCACTGGCCATAGTGGTTTTCGTGATTTTGTTCACTAAATATTATAACAGCCAGGCTGGCAAACATTTTTTTCATAAGCTTTTTTTACATTTGCCAATTTTAAAAACAATGATTATTAAAATTAATTTAGCCAGGTTTTGCCGGACAACCTCATCGCTTTTGAAGACTGACATTCCTATCGTGCAGAGCTTGGAAATTACTTCAATGGTCGTGGGCAATCTTTATTATCGGCATGCTTTGGAAGATGCCGCCAAGAAAATTACTAAGGGACTGCAGATCAATAAGGTGCTGGCGAATTATCCCAAACTTTTCCCGCCCACAGTGATTCAGATGATAAAAGTTGGCGAGGAGTCAGGCGCGGTCTGTTCAACATTGGAAGAAGTGGCGCAGTTTTATGAAGAAGACGTTAATCAGCTAATGGAAACTTTGCCGTCAATTATTGAGCCGCTGCTGATCTTAATTTTAGGTTTAGGAGTCGGGGCGATGGCCGTGGCAATAATTATGCCGATGTATTCATTGAGTGAGACATTTTAAACAAAATGCAAGCAATAACATTGGGTAAAAGGCAAAGAAATAATAGACATAATGGCTTTTCTCTGATAGAAGTTCTTTTTGTGATATTTATTTTAGCGGCATCAACCCTGGCTTTATACAGCCTTTTTAATATGAGTTTAAAGATGCTCTGGGAGAATAAAGCCCGGGTGGGGGCAACGCAGTTGGCTAATGAAAAATTGGAAATTGCCAGAAATTTGCCTTATAACAGCGTGGGCACGATCGGCGGTACAGTGGCCGGCACAATTCCAGAGGATGAAACAGTCGCCAGAAATGGCATTGATTATAATGTTTATACCAATGTCGTTTATGTTGACGATGAGTTTGACGGCACCTGGGCGAGCCAGCCAGTAGACAGCTTGAGCAATGATTATAAAAGAGTTTTAGTGCGGGTAAGTTGGCATTCCAATTTTAGCGGTTCACCAGTAAAGTTTTATAGCGATGTGGCGCCTAAAGGGGTTGAAACTACTTTAGGCGGTGGAACTTTAGTCTTGACAATATTTAATATGAATGGTTTGCCAGTGAGTGATGCTAATGTGCATATTTACAGCGATGATGTTGCGCCCATAGTTGATATGAATACCTTCACTAATGCGCAAGGCCAGGTAATCTTACCAGGCGTCAAGGCGGCCAATGAAGCCTATGAGATTACCATCACTAAATCTGGTTATTCAAGTAGCCAGACTTATGACACAACAGTGGCCTTGCCAGCGCCAGACAAGCCGCACCTGACTATTTTTGAAGGACAGGCTACTTCGGCTAGTTTTTCAATTGACCAAACAGCTGATATGTTTATTTATGTTAAAGATATTAATGGCTTGCCTTTAGGGAATTTTACTGTTCATGTGCAAGGGCAAAAGCGGATTGGTTTGGATGGTAATGACCAGCCGGTTTTAAAATTTAATGAGGATAAAATTAGCAATGCCAGCGGAGTAATTAATATGAGCGACATTGAGTGGGATAATTATGAAATTACGGTTGTTGCCGCGACCGGCTATGATATCAATGAGATTGACCCGCCGGCGCCAGTGGCGCTTATGCCGCTTGACAGTCTCGGGGTTAATTTAAAATTAGAGCCAACCGCGGCGCATAGTTTAATTGTGACGGTTAAAGATGTTGAAGATGCAACTGTTGAAGGAGCGAGTGTCAGGGTGACAAATAGCCAAGGATATGATAAAACAATCATAACCGGCAGTGCAGGACAAACGTTTTTTACGCCATTGTCAAATGCGACCACCACCGTGGCTGTGACTAAATCAGGTTATGAGGATTACAGTAACGAGATTCAAGTCAGTGGCTATTCGTATGAGCCGGTGATTATGGTGGTGCCATAAAAGAATTATAAATTATGGTTTCAATAATTATCACTGCCAAGGATGAAGCGCCTACCATTAAAAAAGCCGTGGACGGCTTTTTAAAGCAGGCGATTAATGACGATTTTGAATTAATTGTGGTGGCGCCCGACAGGAAGACATTGAGAGCAGCCCAAGAGGTTTCGGACAAGGTAAAGATTATTCAGGATGCTGGCAGAGGCAAGGCTGAAGCGCTGAATCTGGCGCTGGGGCAGGCCCAGGGAAAGCTGCTTGTTTTTTCAGACGGAGACGTGGCAGTTAAACAGGATGCGCTTGCTAAATTAATGGCGGTTGAGGCTGATTTGGTTTCTGGCAGACCGGTGGCCTATCAAGACCAAGAATCAAATATGTTTGCTTATTGGCAGCGGGTCTTATTTGATAGCGCGCATCAATTGAGATTAGAGAGAGACAAGCAGAAAAAATTTTTATTAGTCAGCGGATATTTGTTTTCAGTTAAGAGGAGTGTTCTAAATGATTTTAAATTTGATGAAAATTCATTGACCGAAGATGAATATCTGTCATATTGGGCGTGGCATCAGGGATATAAAATCAGCTATGCGGCGCCGGCCGAGGTAAAGGTTAAATATCCTGATAATTACAGCGATTGGCTGAAACAAAAAGTAAGGACTTTGGCAGGAGGATATCAGCTGCCGCCAGAATGGAAAAAAAATATAGCCATGAGAGGGTTTTTAAGAGAAAGCTTTAAAATCTGGTGGGTGTGGCAAAGATATGTAAAAAATTTCAAGCAGGCTTGTTGGATGGCATTATTATTCATAGCCAGATTGCAGGCGTGGCTGCTGGCTTTTACTAAAGTTAAATTATTAAAGCAAAATCGGGCTAAAATATGGCAAAGAGTCGCCAGCACAAAATAGTTTTTACAATTTTCTTTACATATATTTTTTAATATTATATAATACAATTACAACTTGTTAATAAAAAAAACAAAAATATGGATAAAAATAAAAAATTGATTGAACTGAAAAATTTAATTGAGGCAGCGGAGATTTCTTTGCAACAGGCGAGAAAGATCATGCTTGATTTAGTCGGCAGCGAGGAAGAAAAGATGTTAGCCGGAGAAGTTAAGAAGAGCAGCCATGTTTTGTCAACCAATGAAGGCCAAGTCATTGAGGGCGTGTTTGACGGACAAAATATGATTGGACCTGACGGTAAAAAATATTCGGTGCCGGCCAATTATGCTTCCAAGTCAAAACTAGTTGAAGGCGATAGCTTAAAATTGACCATTACTGCCGATGGCTCGTTTGTTTATAAACAAATAAATCTGCTGGAGAGAGACAGAATTATCGGGCAATTGGCAATTGATGAAACGACTAATGAATACCGGGTACTGGCTAATAATAAATCCTATAAAGTGTTAACAGCGTCAATTACTTATTTTAAAGGCGAGGCAGGCGATCGGGTAACGATTTTAGCGCCCCAAGGAAGAGAGAGCACCTGGGCAGCAGTGGAGAACATTTTTAAAGCCGGCGAAACATTGCCGGAGCAAGCGGCCGCTGATAGCCATGAAGAACAAAGTGATGATAAATCAGAAGAATTTTTAACGGCTGACAAAGAAACGGTGCCTGTTCGCCAGACTGTGCCTAGTCAGTCGGGCAAACCCGAAGATATTTTTGAAGCAACTGAAAAGACCGATACGGCTGATGTCAAACAGGTGGACATTGAATCATTAAACCCTGAAGAAACGGCTCATGGTTTGATAAATCAGAAAGATAATCAGCCAAAAGCGGATAATTTGAGCGGCCAGGATAGCCAGGGGCTAGAGGATATATAAATTTCAAATGTCAAATGTCAAATTACTGTCAGCCCCCGTTAATGCGGGGGATTTGATTTATGGTATAATATTTGGTAAATTATAACTATGACTTCAATCTATAGAAAATACAGGCCCAGAACATTTGCCGAAATGGTCGGCCAAAATCACATTAAATTAACCTTGCAAAATGAGCTGGAAAAAGATTCAGTTAGCCATGCTTATTTGTTTTGCGGACCAAGAGGATTGGGCAAGACCACTACGGCGAGATTATTGGGCAAGGCGGTTAACTGCGAGCGCAGAAAAAAAGGAGAATCTGAACCGTGCAATCAGTGCGCTAGCTGCTTAAAAATTAACGAGGGCAAAGCGCTGGATATGATTGAAATTGATGCGGCATCACATACGGGAGTTGATAATGTCAGAGAAAACATCATTGAGAATGTCAGATTTTCTCCCAGCGGGGCAAAATTTAAGGTATTTATTATTGACGAAGTGCACATGCTGTCAATCTCGGCATTCAACGCGCTGCTTAAAACCTTGGAAGAGCCGCCAGCGCAGGTTATTTTTATTTTATGCACCACGGAAATCCATAAGGTGCCGGAAACAATAATTTCCCGCTGCCAGCGGTTTGATTTTAAAAAAGTCGGGGCAGTGGAAACGATTAAAAGATTAAAAAAAATTGCTCAAGCGGAAAAAGTGAAAATTGACGACGATGTTTTTGAGATTATTGCCAATAAGTCTGACGGCTGCATCAGAGAAGCTGATGGCTTATTGGGCCAGGTGCTCTCTTTGGGTGGGGAAAAGATAACTAAGGAACAGGTGTCTTTGATATTACCCACTTCGGAAATTGGGTTAATTGTTGAGCTGGTTAATTTATTGGTCGCTCGCAATATCAGCCAAGCGCTTGAGTTTGTCAATAAATTAGTGGAAGAGGGCGTTGATTTGGAAGTATTTAATAAAGAGTTAGTGGAATTTTTAAGGCAGCTTGTTTTAATGAAATTAAAAATTGCCAGGGGCGGCTGGCTTGAACTGTCAAACGAAATTCAAAAGCAGGCGGAAAAAATATTAGAATTTATCAGCATCGCCAGGTTGGCAGAGATGATGAGAATATTTTTAACTGCTGGCAATGAACTTAAATACAGTGAGATTGCGCAATTGCCGCTGGAATTGGCGGTTATTAAGCTCTGCGGCGCTGGTCAGGAAAAATCAAATAATATCATAATTAGTCCCAAGAAAGAACAAGTGATTAGTGAACAGAAAAAAGATAATATAAAAAATATCAGCAGCATTGATTTTGATAAGATTAATAAGATTAAAAAGAACTGGCTAAAAATTATTACGGAAAGCCATAAAAAAAATCGTGATTTAATGTTTATTAATGAAAAAATGGTTTATCCCTTTGAAATAAATGGCAGTCAATTGACTCTCGGGTTTAAATATGATTTGCATAAAGATCGTTTTGAAAAAAACAGCAATGCGAAAGTCTTGGCGGAGATAATCAAGCAAGTCACTGGAGAAGATGTTAAGATACAAGCCAAGACCTTGAAGCCGAGTGAAATGGCAGTGATTGAGATGGCGCGCGAGGCAGCGGCAGCGGCCAATGAAAAAATGAGCGGGGTTAAAGTGACGGAGGATAATATTTTGGATAAAGTTTTAGAAAGTTTTGGGGGAGAAGTGGTGGAATGAAGATAATTTTAAATTGTCCCCCAATTTGCAGTTAGTTTTTTGCTGTTTGTTGAAGGGGGATCTCCCTTAGGGAGATAAATTTTAAATTTTAAAAAAACGAGTTAATTATTCGGGGATCGTCTAATGGCAGTCGCCTCATCGGCGACCCGCCGGAGAGGCGGGGACAAATTATTATGTGGTACACATACAATTTACTAAGTCTCAAAAATCTCAGAATTTATACAGGCAGTACAAATGATTTAAAGCAGAGATTTGCTGATCACAATAAAGGAATCGGCGGAAAATATACAAGCAACAATAGACCTTTTAAGTTGATACATTATGAGGCTTTTTTAACAAAAACCGAGGCAACAGAACAGGAATTGTTTTATAAAACTGGATATGGTAAAGAGGTATTAAAGAAAAAACTTCATAAGACATTGGAAAGCATAAAGAGAAAATAATTATTCGGGGATCGTCTAATGGTAGTCGCCTCATCGGCGACCCGCCGGAGAGGCGGGGACAAATTATTATGTGGTACACATACAATTTACTAAGTCTCAAAAATCTCAGAATTTATACAGGCAGTACAAATGATTTAAAGCAGAGATTTGCTGATCACAATAAAGGAATCGGCGGAAAATATACAAGCAACAATAGACCTTTTAAGTTGATACATTATGAGGCTTTTTTAACAAAAACCGAGGCAACAGAACAGGAATTGTTTTATAAAACTGGATATGGTAAAGAGGTATTAAAGAAAAAACTTCATAAGACATTGGAAAGCATAAAGAGAAAATAATTATTCGGGGATCGTCTAATGGTAGGACGCTTGGTTCTGGTCCAAGTAATCGGGGTTCAAATCCCTGTCCCCGAGAAAAAATCCAGTCCCGCGGTTGCGGGACTGGATTTTTTGCTACGCCAAAATTAGCTGGCTTTGAAATAATTTTAGAGTTTGAGTTGTATTAAATTTTAGGGTATGATGAAAGTATATGAATCATACTCCCTTAAGCGACGAGGAACTTGTCCAGATAATCCGCGAGAATGACCAGGAAGAGTACAGCGAAATAATCAGACGTTACCAGCGCAAGTTGACGCATTATCTGAAAAAATATATTTATGACCAAGACGAGCTTGAGGATGTGCTGCAGATAGTCTTTATTAAGGCATTCAAAAATCTTTACGGCTTTAACATAAAAATGAAATTTTCCTCATGGATTTATAGAATCGCGCATAATGAAATGGCCAATCATATCAAGAAAAATTTGAAAAGCCCCGTGCCGCTGGATGAAGTTGAATATAAGATAGTTGACGAAAAAATTGATATTGACCGAGACATTGACCGTAAAATACTGGCCAGAGATGTCGGCCGTTATCTGGGAAATTTGGACATTAAATATCGCGAGCCGATGAAATGCCGATGATCAGACGCGGTATTCATCGTATGATTGGGCCAGCACCTCACTTTTATCCTCCTCTACCGCCACTGGAGATGAATCGGCAAAATTTTTTATTTATGAAATAAAAGGGGAGGTAAAAATGTATTAGTCTAATGAAGGGCTGGATAATATGGTTCAATAGCGCAAGGCAAGGGGGGTCCGTTATCCGGTCTTTTTGGTCTTTTGAAATAAAGTTAATGGCTCAATTGTACTAATATTAGTAGTAATATTAAAAGCTTAAAAGCAAGAAAATGAAAAGAATACTTAAATTTATTGCTGGGCATAAAATTGCGGTTTCAACAGCGCTGGTTGTGCTGGCCACGGCCGGTTATTTTGGTTATCAAAAAGTAAAACCGACGGCCAACGACGTTCAATATATAACCCAAGCTGTTGAGAAAGGAATGTTAATTTCCTCAATATCAGGATCAGGCCAGGTATCTGCTTCCAATCAGGTGGATATTAAACCTAAAGTTTCCGGTGAGCTTGTTTCACTTAATATTAAAAATGGTCAGACGGTTAAGCAAAATAAACTTTTGGCTCAAATTGATGCCAGAGATGCGGCGCGAAAAGTTAATGAAGCCAAAGCCACTTTGGAAAACGCAAAATTAGATTTGGAAGAACTGTTGGCTCCGACTGACAAACTGACTTTGGCTCAAGCAGAAAATGCCGTGGCTGATGCTCAAGAGTCATTGATAAAATTACAGCTGACCCAGAAAAACAATTATGAACAGGCGCTGGCCGATGAACAGACGGCGGAAGATAATTTAGCTAAGGCATATGAAGACGGTTATAATAATATGGCCAACACTTTTTTAGATTTGCCGGATATTATGACAGAGTTGCACACTGTTTTATACAGCCAGGAAATAGCGGAAAGTGAAATTGCCGTGACGCAAGGCACAAATAATTCCGTTTTAATCAATGCCATTGTGGAAAATGGGGAGAGGGATAAATTTGAGCAGTATGTTGATTTAGCCGACAATGATTATCAGCAGGCAAAAATCGTTTATGATAAAAACTATGCTGATTATAAAAATATCAGCAGATATTCGGATAAGACGGCGATTATGGATATTCTGAAGCAAACTCTTGAGACGACTAAAAAAGTGACGGATGCGATTAAAAGCGAAATCAATATGCTTGATTATTGGGTTGATTACCGCACAAGCAGGGGTTTGAGGATTTATGGTAAGGTGGCAACTTATCAATCTAATTTAACTGCTTATACTTCCAAAACAAACAGCCATTTATCAACACTGCTCTCCAGCCAGAGGACGGTTGAAGATTATAAAGAAAGCATATTGAACGTCCAGAGAGATTTGGAAGAAATGGCCCAGAATAATCCATTGGATTTAGCGGCCATGGGAAGAAGCCTGAAAGAAAAAGAGCAAAAGCTGATTGATTTAAAAGCAGGCGCCAGTGAACTGGAAATTAAAAATAAACAACTGGCGATCCAGCAGAAGGAAAATAGTTTGCTTGGAGCGCAGCAGGATTATGCCAATTATTTTATCCGCGCGCCGTTTGACGGCCAGGTGGCGGCAGTTAATGCGGCTAAAGGCGATGAGGCCTCAAGCGCCACCGTCATTGTCACTTTAATTACCGAGCAAAAAATCGCGGAGATTTCTTTGAATGAAATTGACGCGGCCAAAGTGAAAATAGGGCAGAAAGCCACTTTGACTTTTGACGCCGTGTCCGACTTGCCAATTACTGGCGAGGTAGTAGGAGTTGACACCATCGGTACTGTTTCCCAAGGGGTGGTCAGTTATAATGTCAAAATTGCTTTTGATGTCACGGATGAAAGAATTAAGCCGGGTATGAGCACCAGCGTTGCTATTATTTTAGAGTCAAAGCCGGATGTTTTAGTAGCGCCTCTTTCGGCGGTCAAAAGCTCTGCTCAAGGCAGTTACGTGGAAATTTTAGTTAACGGAGCGCCGCAGAGAACAACAGTCACCACCGGTTCAAGCAATGACACTATGATTGAGATTATTTCTGGCTTGGAACAAGGCGAAAAAATTGTGACGCAGACTATTAGTAGCAGCAGCGCCACAAATAGCCAAAGCGCCCAGGGCGGACAGCAAGGATTTGGAGGAGAGTTTAGGATGCTAAGGTAATTTCTAATTCACCTAATTCACCTAATTTCTAATAAAATGTCCAATTTTTATGATAAAATGCGAAAACATAACCAAAACCTACCAAACTGGCGAAACTTCCCTAACTGTCTTAAAAGAAGTTTCTTTTGAAATTAAAAAAGGAGAGTTCGTGGCCATTATCGGGCCGTCTGGTTCAGGCAAATCAACCTTGATGCATATTTTAGGCGCGCTTGATAAACCAAGCAGTGGCAAGTACTTTTTTAATAATCAAGATATTTCTGAATTGTCAGACGATGAGCTAGCGGGAATTCGTTCCCAGAAAATCGGTTTTGTTTTTCAATCTTTTAATCTGCTGCCGCGCGCCACAGTTTTGCGCAATGTATTAGTGTCTCTAATATATGACAATGAAACTCCTAAAGATGAACGTCGGCAAAAAGCAGAAAAGGCGCTGGCATCAGTCGGTCTTGAACGCGAACGTTGGCATCATTTATCAAACCAGCTTTCCGGCGGGCAGATGCAAAGAGTGGCGATTGCCCGGGCTTTAATTAATGAACCCGATTTAATTTTAGCTGATGAGCCAACGGGCAACTTGGATTCCAAAACCGGTGATATAGTGCTTGAGACTTTTAAAAAATTAAACCAAGAAAAAGGCCATACTATTATTTTAATCACCCATGAAAGATACGTGGCCGAACACGCGGACAGGATTATTGAAATTAAAGATGGCAGAATCGTGGCGGACAAAAGCGGTGGCAATGAAAAGGGGATGAAGGAGAAGTAGGAAAAATTTCTAATGTCAAATTTCCAATTTCAAATCAATGTCCAATATTAAATGTCAAATGTCAAAAAGAATAATTTATAATTTGACATTTTATTAGGCGAATTAGGAATTAGGTGAATTAGAAATTTTTATGTTATTTTACGATCTAATCCAAGAAACATATTTCGCTCTGTCGGCCAATAAATCGCGGTCGTTTTTGACAGTGCTGGGAATTGTCATTGGCATTGGCTCGGTGATTGCCATGATTTCCATTGGCCAGGGCGCGGCAAAAAATATTCAGTCCAATATTGAATCACTTGGTTCTAATTTATTAGTCGTGATGCCTGGCTCGCAAAGAGGCGTGAACACAATGGTCAGAGGCGGCATGGGTTCAGCCACCACTTTAACTTTAGATGATGCGCAGGCAATTAAATCACAAATTGAATATGCCAGCCAAGTGGCGCCGACCGTGTCAGCGAGAAAACAGGTGAAAACAACACGGGGCACTAACACCAACACCAGCATTTATGGCGTTGATGAAGCATATGCCGCAGTCAAAAATATTACTGTCGCCAGCGGCAGTTTGATTAATAACACCCAAGTTAGTAAGACTTCCAAGGTGGCAGTGATTGGACCAACAGCCAGGGACGATTTATTTGGCGAGGGGAGCGACGCGGTGGGCCAAAAAATACGGCTTGAAAATTTAGAGTTCACCGTAATCGGAGTCACAGCAAGTAAGGGCGGTTCTGGCATGGGCAGTTCTGATGATTTAATCTATCTTCCCATTTCCACGGCGCAGAGATATTTGACTGGCGGCAATTCGGTCAGCAACATTAATATTCAGGTTTCAGATGAAACAATGATGACTGCCGTCCAGGAACAAGTGACCAGCTTACTTTTAATAAGACATAAAATTACCGATCCTTTACAGGCAGATTTTTCCATTATGAATCAGGCAGACATTATGAGCGCCATGACTTCCGTCACCGATACTTTAACTTTACTGCTTGGCGCCATTGCCGGCATCTCGCTTTTGGTGGGCGGCATTGGCATTATGAATATGATGCTGACGACTGTCACGGAGCGAACCAGAGAAATCGGGCTTAGAAAATCTTTAGGAGCGAAAAGTAAAAACATTAGCAGCCAATTTCTGGCAGAGTCGGTTGCTTTAACTTTTATCGGCGGAATAATCGGCACTATTTTTGGCTGGCTGACATCGTTGTTAATTACCAAACTAAGCGGCACCGTTACTTCCGTAACTATTTTTTCAGTTGTTTTGGCTTTTAGCGTGTCAGCAGCAATTGGTATAATTTTTGGCTATTATCCAGCCAGAAGAGCTGCTAAATTGAATCCGATTGAAGCGTTGAGATATGAATAGTTTTTGCGTTAAACAAAAAGCCAACTGCTTGGCTTTTTGTAGCAAAAACGGGCACTTTGTTATGCCGCTAGGCATCAAAGTGACCTACACATTATTAAAAATTTAAAAATTGACCCCAAATCTATGAACAAAAAAATTGTTCCAATTCTTATTGCGGCAGTGGTTGTTGCCGGCGCCGGCGGATTTTTTGCTGGTCTGAAATACGGCCAAAGCAAAAATTCCCAATTGCCCCTTGGCAATATGCGAAATTTGACCGCGGAACAGCGGCAACAAATGGCGCAGCAAAATGGCGGCAGAAATTTTCAAGGCATGCAACCAAACGGAACTGGCGAGCGAAATGGCGGATTTCTGAATGGGGAAATAATTTTTAAGGATGATAAAAGTGCCACCGTTAAACTACGCGCTGGCGGGTCGCAAATCATTTTTTTCTCCGAGGCTACCGCCTTCACAAAATCGGCCACTAGCACGGCAGGGGATTTAAAAGTGGGCGATACGGTTATGGTCAATGGTTCTGCCAATGCCGACGGCAGTGTGAACGCGGAGTCAATTCAATTAATGCCCAATCTTCCCAATCCGCTTAACAATAATTAGATGATATTTAAAAAATCAGTTCAAATAAAATGTGAGCCGATTTTTTTTGACAGAACTTTCAATAGATGAGACAATATTATTAGAAAAATTGTTTGAGCCGAGTAAATTATTTTTTATGTTAAACACTTCAAAAAGAGTCAATAAATTAATCGCTTCTCCTATCAGAAAATTTTTGCCAATGGTCAGAGCGGCGGAAAAAAAGGGGGTGAAGTTTTTTAAGTTAAATGTCGGTGACCCTGATATTTTTGCGCCAAAGGAGATTTTGCGGGGGATTAAGGGCTATAACAATAGAAATATTCCTTATGCGCCGTCGCCGGGGATTAGCGAACATGTGCGGGCATGGCTTAAATATTATGCTCTCTTTGGGATAAAGTTAAAAGAGGAGAATATTGTGCCGACAGTCGGCGGAGCGGAAGGAATTTTGCTGGCGCTGATGGCCGTGGCCGATGTTGGCGAGGAGATAATTGTTTTTGAGCCGTTGTATCCGAGTTATAAAGGGTTCGCGGCAGTTTGTAATGTGAAATTAGTGCCGATAACTCTAAAACTGGAAAATAATTTTAAACTACCGGCGATACAAGAAATTGCCAAAAAGATTAACAAAAAAACAAGGGCGCTGGTGATTATCAATCCTGATAATCCAACCGGTAAAGTCTGGAGCAATCAGGAATTAAAGAATATTATTCAGCTTGCCAGAAAAAATAATTTGTTTATTATTGCCGATGAAACTTATCGGGAAATTGTTTTTAAAGGCAAGCCAAAAAGCATTCTGAATTTTTCCGGCGCGCGCGGTAATACACTCGTGGTTGACAGTTTGTCAAAAAGATTTTCAGCGCCAGGAATCAGGGTTGGCGCGCTGGTGAGCTATCATCAGAAAATAATGCGGGCAATTTTAAAAATGGCGATGATCAGGTTATCTGTGCCAACAGTAGAGCAGCTGGCCACAGTGGCTATCCTTAAAAATTCCAAGAAATATACGAGCAAAATTGCCAATGAATACCGGCAAAGAAGAAACGTGGTGAACGATGCTTTAAAAAAGATGCCGGGCGTATTGGTCAGCCAGCCGGCTGGCGCTTTTTATCAGGTGGCTAAATTACCAGTCAAAGACGCGGAAGATTTTATTAAGTTTTTAATTACTAAATTCAGGTATAAAAATAAATCAGTTTTAGTCGCGCCGCTGGAAGATTTTTATGTCAGCCAGGGGTTGGGCAGAAATGAAATTAGAATCGCTTATGTTTTGAATGTTAAAGAGCTGAAAGAGGCGCTGGAGATATTTAAAAAAGGGCTGGAACAATATTTAAAAAAATAGTATGCGGCACATACCGGCCACCATGGCCACACAACACCCAGACAATGCCTGCGCGCCATATTGGGAAACTGACGGCAATGGTTTTGTTAATCTTTATGAAGAGTTGCGAGAATGCCTGTCATGCTACCGTGATTTGGGCGTGGATGAATTTATGTGGGACTGGGAAGGCAAATATGCTGATGAAGCCGTGATTGATAAGCTGTTTTCTAATTATTTTGATTATTTTAAAAAGAATCAGCTGGGCCGTGACAAGTTTTTGACTTTTCGCTTGCCTAATGTCTGGCATGAAAAAGGCTATAGCCTGCTGCGGGCGCTGATGGTGATTTTAACCAGTGAAGATTTCGCGCGTGATATCAAATTTTATCGCCAGCCTCTTTTTGAAGTGATTTTGCCAATGTGCGAGAGGGCGGAACAGTTAATTTACATGCAAAAATCCTTTCAAAAATTGGCCAGATTTAAATCAAAACAATTTGAACATCGCACTGATGAAAATACGGATTATTTAGAAATAATCCCCCTGATTGAGGATGTTAAATACCAAGCAAACATCGCCAAACTGCTCAATGAATATTTAGAGCTCCATCAGCGGCATTTTAAACGCCGGCCTAAATACCTGCGCGTTTTTTTGGCTAGAAGCGACCCGGCGCTATCTTCAGGCTTGGTGGCTAATGTGCTGGCTAACAAAATCGCTTTGTCCGAAATAAATAAATTTGCCGGAGAAAAAAAGATAAGCATTTATCCGATACTCGGCGCCGGCAGTTTGGTTTTTCGCGGCGGATTGAATCCGGAAAATGTAAAAAATTTTGTCAAAGAATACGCCGGAGTAAAAACAGTCACCATTCAATCGGGTTTTCGCTATGATTACCCGCTCTTAAACGTTAAAAAAGCGCTCAATTATTTAAAGCATAATTTACAAAAACAGGCAGCTTTGGAAATGACCAGGGGTGAAATTAGTTTATTAAAGAAAATAATTAACCAGTTTGAGCATGATTATCAGGCGATTATCAGCCGGATTGCCGCGGATATGGCGCCATTTTTTGAAGCAGTGCCCAGCAGGCGTGAAAGGCGGCTGCATATTGGTTTTCTGTCTTATCGGCGCCAAGCGGGCAAGAATCATTTGCCTCGAGCAATTGCTTTTACCGCCGCATTTTATTCTATCGGCGTACCGCCGGAATTTATCGGGCTAGGCAATACTTTTAAAAAATTGTCAGCAAAAGAACTGGCTTTGGTCGGAAAATATTATGTCAATCTAGTGCCAGATTTAGTAAATGCCGGCAGATATTTAAATCGCGGTAACTTGGCCATTCTAATTAAGCACAATCAAGCTTGGGCAGTGATTGAACAGGGCATAAGTTTGCTGGAAAAGACATTGGGCATTAACCTAGGTCCGAAAACTCAAGATGACTGGCTGCACAAAAATATCACTGCCAATGTGCTGCTTTTAAAAAATAAAAAAGAAAAAGTTCGCGAGCTGATGATTGAGACGGGGAAAATAAGGCAAAGTTTGGGCTAGCTTGTTTTAATGTTATAATAAAAGCATGGAGTTTTATAAAAAATTTTTTCTGGCATTAGGCCTGATTATCCCGGCCTTTATTTTATGTTTTGGTTTTTGGCTTTTTAACAGCAGCATGTTTGAAAATATTATTTTTTCTAATAATAAGCCGAGAAAGGAGCAAAATATTCCCAGTCGTAATTTTGATAATAACCCTGTTAGGCTGGAAGTAAAAATCGAAGAGGACAATGGCGATAAAAATAAGCAGACCGGCAGTCAGGACAAGCTCCCTGATAACCGTGAGGTTGATAAAATATTAACGGCCATAACCGTCTTAGATGTGCCTTTTACGCCCCAGGCTCCGCATGGAGAATGGGATAATCCAATTTATCAGGATGCCTGCGAGGAAACGTCAGCTTTAATGGCTATCTATTGGCTAAGAGGAAAAAGTCTGACTAAAACAGAGGCCAACAGGAAAATTGTTGATTTGGCCAACTGGCAGACTGAAAATTACGGTGAGTACAGGGATACTTCAGCGGCAGATACGGTGGAAAGAATTTTTAAAGGATATTTTGGTTACGAGGATGTTCAAGCGAAAAAAAATATTAGTCTGCAAGATATTATTGACGAATCACAAAAGGGCAAGCTGGTGATTGTGCCCGCAAATGGCCGGGCGCTGGCTAATCCGTATTACACAGCGCCTGGCCCAGAAAGGCACAATTTAGTGATTCGGGGCTATGATCAGGCAACGGATGAATTTATCACCAATGATCCAGGCACCAGCAGAGGCGAATTGTATCGTTACCGGTCAGCAGTCTTGTTTAATGCCATCCGTGATTATTCCACGGGGTATCATCTGCCTATTGAAGGCATTGAAAAAAATATGATCGTGGTTAGCCATCAATAAAATATTGACAAAATGCCAATAAAAAATATTATTAAAAATAATTTGTTTGATTATAGCCAGCTTAATGTTGACCAGCTGGCGGCTGATTTTGAGGTGCAGATAAATAAAGGCTTGAGCCAGGCAGAGGCAGAAAAGAGAATGGATAATTATGGGCCAAATGAAGTGGCGGCCAAGGAAATAATGTGGTGGCATATTTTATTTAATCAGTTTAAGTCATCTTTTATCTATTTGCTTTTTGGTGCCGCGTTTTTGGCCTTTATTTTGGGAGAGTTTTTGAACGGCGCAACTATAGTTTTATTTTTAATGATTAACACGGCGCTTGGTTTTTATCAGGAATTTCGTTCAGAACAAACTTTGAAATTAATTAAGCAGTATGCGCCGCATTTTGCCAAAGTCATCCGCCAAGGCAGGGAAGTGAACGTGGCAGTTAAAGATCTGGTGCCGGGCGATGTGGTGATTTTAGAAACCGGAGATATTGTGCCGGCTGATGTCAGATTTACAGCCGCTCATGATTTGACGGTGAATGAATCAATTTTGACGGGCGAGTCAGTCGCTGTTAAAAAAACGCACGAAAGACTGGCACAAAAACCAAGTGAATATTACCAAGCAGTAAATTTAGGTTTGGCTGGCACAACCGTGGTTAATGGCAAAGCAACGGGCGTGGTAATAAAAACAGGCAGAGAATCAGCCTTAGGCAGTATTGCCAAGCTGACAATGGAAACGGTTCATGTCAGTAGTTTTGTCAAGGGAATTAACCGCTTTAGCAAATTTATTATTTATTTGGTAACGTTTACCTTGGTTTTTATTGTTGTAATGAATTTTTTAATTAAAGCTGGCCAGGTTGATGCGATTGGACTTTTAATTTTTGCCATTGCTCTGGCGGTATCCGTCATACCCGAAGCCTTGCCGGCAGTGACAACTTTTTCTCTGGCACGCGGAGCGTTGAGAATGGCTAAAAAGAAAGTGGTAGTCAAAAGGTTGTCAGCCATTGAAGATTTAGGAGGCATTTCAATTCTTTGCACGGATAAAACAGGAACCTTGACTGAAAATAAGTTGAAAGTCAGTGAGCTATTCGGCGAAAACAAAAATGAGGTTTTGATTTATGCCAATTTGGGCAATTCTTCCGGGCAGGCTAAAAAACTTGAGCCGTTTGATATCGCGCTCATGAAAAAACTGAATCGGGCTGAAAAAAACGAGATAAAAAAATATGACAGGCTGGATGAGTTGCCTTTTGACCCGGCAAGGCGGAGAAATAGCGTGCTCGTCAGGCAGGGCGGAGATTATGAATTGATTGTGCGCGGGGCGCCGGAAGTTATATTAAATATTTGCCATAATCTGCCGCCGGCCAAAAAGGACGAAATCAGCCAGTGGGTGGCGCAACGCGGCAGACTGGGCATGAGAACTCTGGCAGTGGCCAAAAAAAAAGTCAGCAGCCATTTACCGTCAAAAGACGATGGGGTTTTTGGCCAGCAGGAAAAAGAGCTTGAATTTTTGGGCGTGGTTGCTTTTATTGACCCCATTAAAGAAACGACAGGCGAGGCGATTGAGCAGGCGGAAAAACTGGGAGTGCAGATAAAAATTTTAACGGGCGATAGCCCGGAGGTAGCTGGCGCGGTGGCCTTTAAGTTAGGCTTAATCAAACAGCCGGAGCAAGTTGTCAGTGGTGAAAAATTTGAATGTTTAAATGCAAAAAAACAGCGCGAGCTGATCAATCAGACAACGGTTTTTGCCAGAGTTTCGCCAGAACAGAAATTTAAAATCATTGAACTTCTGGAAGAGCAAAATGAAATTGGTTTTTTAGGCGAGGGAATTAACGATGCGCCGGCCTTAAAAATTTCCAGCGTGTCATTGGTAGTGCAAGGTGCGGCTGATATTGCCAGGGACGCGGCTGACATAGTGCTTTTGCAAAAAAGCTTAAAAGTAATCGTGGATGGGATTAAAGAAGGCCGGAGCGTCTTTGCCAATACAATTAAATATATTAAAGCGACCATGGCTTCCAATTTCGGCAATTTTTATGCCATGGCCGTGGCATCGCTCTTTATTAATTATTTGCCCATGCTGCCTTTGCAGATATTGCTTTTGAATTTGCTGTCAGATTTTCCCATGATTAGCATTGCCACTGACAGCGTGGATGATGCTGAAATTGCCGAGCCGCGCCGTTATGATATCCGCGATATTGTGATTATCGCCACTTTTTTGGGCATTGTCAGCACAATTTTTGATTTTATGTTTTTTGGGCTGTTCTACCGGATATCGCCGGGAGTCCTGCAAACCAATTGGTTTCTCGGCAGCGTTTTGACAGAGCTCGTGTTTCTGTTTTCCATCAGAAGCAGAAAATTTTTCCTAAGAAGCAAAAGGCCATCCTGGCCGGTTTTGGGGTTAACAGCCGTTGGCTTGATCACCGCGCTAATTTTACCCTATACAATTTTAGGTCAGCGCGTATTTGATTTTGTGCCGCCAGCGAGCAGTCATTTAACCATCATTTTATTAGTAGTGGCTATATATTTTGTAGTCACCGAAACCGTCAAACTGCTATATTATAAATATTTTGTGAATATTAAATTGAGATAGACAGCTAAAATTTTATTTTTATTGCCCAAATACATTTAAAAAAGAAGGCTGTGATGAATTTGCAACCTTCTTTAATCGTCTTGTCCGTGTAATATTCTCGCTCTTTTTTCTATCTCGGCATCTTCCTGATCTTTCTTTCTTTTTCTCGCTACCCTCTTCCTCTCATTTTGTATTGCTAGTTCTTGTTTAACACTAAGTCGGCTATTGCTAAGTATGGGTGGGTCATCAATCTTTTTTTTGCACCGCAGTTCATCGCCAGGTTTTTTTGGTTTTATAAATAAATCAAGCTGATCACTTTGTGATTCACTCATATTTTTAGCTCCTTTTTTTATTTAATAATTTTATTTTTATCTATAGTTATTTTATCTGATATACAAATTAAAGTCAAAAAAATTTTATTTGACAGAAAGCGATAAATATAGTAGTATTTGATTGACCCAAGTAAGCTTGATAATTACTGCGTCAGTTAAGATGTTGAAGGAAAGTCCGGACACCCCTGTTTAATTTTTTTTAAACAGGAAGCGGCAGTCGTGAAAGCGACCGGGTATAAGCAGTAGGGTAAAAAATTTACGATCGTACTTTTTTGCTCATCAACTGTAAAACCCAGGGAAAGTGCAACAGAAAGTAAACAGCCTAATCCCGCGTCCGCGGGATGGCAATGGTGAAAATGCGTCCCGAGTTTACCTCGGGGCTCCGACCTAGCGTCGGAGAGGTAAGAGCTCACACTAATTCCGAGTGATCGGATTTTGCGGCAAACCCTGCCTGGTGCAAGAGCAAGAATGGTTGCTTGCTTAGATAGATAATTATCGCCC
>Ga0210018_1000156_pt1 | contig 31363 bp, 17 predicted proteins | sample CryGeyCG2014_010_2_FD_183967 | JGI IMG/M metagenome (GOLD analysis project Ga0210018, IMG submission 183967) | Groundwater microbial communities from aquifer - Crystal Geyser CG09_land_8/20/14_0.10 (SPAdes) (version 2) | ecosystem: Environmental > Aquatic > Deep subsurface > Groundwater | place...
TTGGCAAACTTCACATTTCTTTTCCACCATATATTGCTCAATTTCTTCTCTAGCCCAATCAGATTCTGTCTCATGATACCTTCTTTCTAACCAAGGAATGACTCCTTCAAACCCAGCACCAGAGAGAAGCTCAGTGCTGGACTGTCCCGCACTAAACTTCGTTCTAGCACGGGGGTCGCCGTCTCCGTATAAAATTAGGTCAATATCTTGTTTTGATAATTCTTTCACTGGCACATCTACTGAAAAATTATGCCTCTGGCTAAGATCTTCTATTTTCCGCCAAAAAAATCCTTGTCTTCCGATTTTATGAGAAGCACGAGCCCAAGGGAAAATAGCTCCTTCAGCTAAAGTTAAATTTAGATTTGGAATAACCAACTTTGGATCTACTTCAAGTTTTTCTCCAAGGCCCTGGCAAGAAGGACAAGCGCCAAAAGGAGAATTAAATGAAAAAAGCCGGGGTTCCAATTCCGGTAAAGAAATCCCACATTCCTCACAAGCGAAATGCTCAGAAAAAACTAAATCTTTTTCCTTTTTTTTAAAATTTGCAATTTTAAATTTACAATTTACAATTGTAATGCCTTTTCCCAGTTTTAGCACTGTTTCCAAAGAATCCACCAGTCTTGATCTGTCCAAATCGCTATCTATTATTAGCCTATCTACTACCACTTCGATATCGTGTTTTTTCTTTTTATCTAAAATCTTATCAATGGCTTCTTGAATCAGCTGAACTATTCCATCAATTCTGACCCGCACAAACCCTGCCCGCTGAATTTCCTCTAAAACTCCTTGATGTTCGCCTTTTTTACTTTTAACGACCGGTCCCAATATAGTAATTTCGGTATTTTTTGGCAGTGTTAAAACCTGCTTGGCAATTTGATCGATTGTCTGCCGGGAAATTAGTTTTCCGCACTTTGGGCAACGAGGTTTGCCAACTCTAGCAAACAAAAGACGGAGATAGTCATAAATCTCCGTGATTGTACCGACAGTTGAACGCGGGTTATGTGCAGATTTTCTTTGATCAATGGAAATTGCCGGACTTATTCCCTCGATCTTATCAACATCTGGTTTTTGCATCACTCCCAAAAACTGCCTGGCATAAGCAGATAAACTTTCAACATAGCGGCGTTGACCTTCCGCATAGAGCGTATCAAAAGCTAGAGAAGATTTTCCAGAACCAGAAATACCAGTAATAACTACCAATTTATTTTTCGGTATATCAACATCGATATTTTTCAGGTTGTGCACCCTTGCCCCGCGAATTTTAATGATATTTTCAGCCATATCAATCGTTGATTATATATTATTTTTCAACCGACTTCAACCCTTATTTAATTGAAAATTTGCCAGAAAGAGCTAAAATCTGTTTATAACCCGTAATTAATTATTTTGTAAACCCCGCTGCTCTGCAGCGGGGAAAAAAAGTTTGACTTCGTCAAAGTTTTCTTCGCCTTCGGCGAATAAAATCAGGTTCCCAAAATATTTTTGGTTCCAAGGGAATAGGAGCGAGCGTAGCGAGCGACGTAAGGGGACGGCTTGCCCGTCCCCTTAAGGGAGGCGTGGAACCAAAAATGGAGCTGACTCCTTTGGTCGTCCCGCCCTAGTTTCCATCTAAATTGCTAACATAATTAATTTTCCTTCTTATAGAATTATTCTCTTGCTAAAGCTTTTTTGGCGGAAACTAGGGCGGGACGAAATACCTTAAAAAAATATATTATTTACTTGAAATTTCGCACGGTTTCACAAGGATATGGAAAAATTTGGATTTCTTAAAAAAGACCAAATAGAAAGGCTTCCGGCAAGCCCCGGGGTTTATTATTTGAAAAACAGAAGGAAAATCCTGTATATCGGGAAAGCCTCGAATATCAGAGAAAGAGTCAAAACCCATTTTCAGCAACCAAGCTATAGAGATAATATTTTCATAGAACAAATTACGAAAATAGGCTATCTGAAGACTGTTTCGGAAATAGAGGCTTTGATTTTGGAAGCGAATTTAATTAAAAAATACCAGCCAAAATATAATGTGATGTGGCGCGATGATAAAAATTACTTCTGGGTTGCCTTGACCAAAGAAGATTTTCCGCAGATATTTATAACACACCAACCAACAGTATCTAGTAGCTTGCATCTTGTATCTAGAATCCCGGGTAGAAAAAATACTAAATACAAAATACAAGATACACGTTATGTCGGTCCTTTTGTTGACGGAAAATCTTTGAAACAGGCGCTAAAAATATTGAGAAAGGTTTTTCCCTACAGAACTTGTAGAAATTTTCCAAAAAAGCCTTGTCTTTGGTATCACCTTGACCGCTGTCCGGCTCCCTGTTTGACGAAATCGGATTTGGCAAAACAAATACCAATAAGTTTTGCTAAAATGAAAGACGAAGTACAAAGAAATACAAAAGCTATCTTGGGAATAATTCAAGGTAAAAGATTGAAAGTTTTAAAGAAGCTAAAAAAAGGAATGAAAAAATTAGCCCAAGAAAAAGAATTTGAAAAAGCGGCCAAAATTAGAGACCAGGTTTTTTCGCTTGAAAAAGTTTTGGCTAACGCTAAAATTTTCGGACAAGCCTTATCGCTGAAAAGCGATTATATCAAAACCGAAAAGCTACTTTCAAAAATATTCGACGAAAGAAAATTTATCTCACGAATAGAAGCCTACGATATTTCCAACATCCAAGGTAAAACAGCCGCAGGTTCTATGGTTACTTTTATTAATGGCTTGCCAGATAAAAACTTTTACCGAAAGTTCAAGATAAGATTATTGGAATCTCCTAATGATGTGGCTATGATTGAAGAAGTTCTTTCCAGAAGGTTTAAGCATCTGGAATGGGGTTTGCCGGATTTAATTTTGATCGATGGTGGAAAAGCGCAGTTAAATGTTGTCGTAAAATCCAAATTGAAAAGCCCCAATTTCAAAAAAATAAAAATCATCGCCCTAGCCAAAAGGAAAAACGAATTGTTTATTGAAAGCAAGAAAAAATCTGTATTCCTAAAAATCTTGCCTCGGGAAGTTTTTAACTTAATTTTGCAATTGAGAGACGAAGCCCACCGTTTTGCCAGAAAATATCATCATAAACTAAAAAAGAAGGACACCTTTAGTAAAGATTGACGGGGAGCGGATTTTTTGCTAGAGTTATAAAATATGAAATTGATAGTCCAAATTCTCTCTGGAATTTTAGGACTGTGGCTGTCTGAAAGGTTTATTGATGGGGTAAGTTTTCATGGAAGCTGGCAAACCCTGCTCTGTGCCGGAGCCATCCTCGGTCTTATTAATTTCTTCCTAAAACCAATAGTAAAACTCATAACCCTGCCTTTAAGGATAATTACTCTCGGACTTTTCGGCGTAATAATTAACATGGTTATGGTTTGGAGCGTTGATATATTCTTTCCAGAGCTTGAAATTAAAGGAATTATTCCTCTTTTCTGGACATCCATTATTGTTTGGCTAACAGGTTTTATCCTGACAAAATGGTTGCCCGAAAAGTAATTAATTAATGGAAATTAAAAACTTTTTACCAGCTGCTCAAATACTAATTTCAATTCTCTTAGTTTTGTTTATACTCTTACAGCAAAGAGGAACAGACCTGGGCTCCACTTTCGGCCAAAGCGGTAGTTTTTACGGCACCCTAAGAGGTGTTCAGAAAAAACTCTACTGGGCGACAGTAGCTTTAATTTTCCTTTTCATTGCCCTCGCCTTGCTTAATCTTATAATTTAAATAATGTTTCGTCCCCCCGCTTTTCTAAAAAGCGGGGGGACGACCAAAGGAGTCAACTCCTTTGGAAACCTGATTTTATTCGCCGAAGGCGAAGAAAACTTCGGCAAAGCCGACCTTTTTTGGTTCTCCGTCATAGAATTACGGAGAACCAAATAATTAAGAAAGAAACTATCCTTGAGTACTATTTTGCGAAAAATTTCCTCTTCTTTAAAATTGTTTTTCCAAGATAGGAAACTCGGTTTTAGTTTTAAACTAGTTTCCAAATGGCCTTCCCGCTCTCAATGGAAAGGATTTTTCAACGTTTTAAATAATAGGGAAAAAATTCTATTTTTTTCTTTTTTAGTTTTGAGTTTAGGTTCTGCAATTTTCCTGGGTTTTTCTTTTTATTACAGTAATACCGAATCCCAACCAGCTGAAGGCGGAAAATATATTGAGGGAGTGGTTGGACAACCACATTTTTTAAATCCAGCCTTAGCAGCGGCCAATGACGTTGACCGCGACTTGGTAGAACTTATTTTTTCAGGATTAATGAAATATAACAGCGCAGGAGAAGTCATTCCTGATTTAGCAAAAGAGTACAAGGTTTTGGATGAAGGAAGGGTTTATGAATTTTATCTAAAAGAAAATGTTTTTTGGCACGATGGTGCTCCGCTTTTAGCAGACGACGTGGTTTTCACAATCAAAACTATCCAAAATTCTGATTATAAAAGTCCTGTTCAGGCAAACTGGTTAGGCATTGACGTTGAAAAAATTTCAGATTACGGAGTTCGTTTTACGTTGAAAAAACCTTATAGCGCTTTCATTGAAAACACTACTCAAAAAATCTTACCAAAACACATCTTTAATGAAGTTTCCCCGGAGAATTTTCCTTTCCTAGTTTATAACTTAAAACCCGTAGGTTCAGGGCCCTTTAAATTCAAAAATTTAACCCAAGAAAAAAACGGCAATATTAAAGCTTTAAACTTGGTGAGGAATCTAAGTTATTTTGGCAAAACGCCATTTATCAAGGAATTCTCTTTTTATTTTTTTGAAACTGAAAAGGAGCTTGTAAAAAGTGCTGAAGCAGGAAAAGTCAATGGCTTCGCCCTTATTTGGCCCAATAAGAATAATCTGGTGAGAAATAAAAATTTTTTGAGTTATGAAATTTTGCTGCCAAGGTACTTTGCAGTCTTTTTCAATCCCTCAAACTCAAAAGTTCTGGCCGAAAAGGAAGTAAGACAAGCTTTGAATTTCGGCACAAATAAGCAAGATATAATAAATAAAGCTCTTTCTGAGCAAGGGAGGACCGTGGACTCTCCACTTTTACCAGACGTCTTTGGATTTGACGATCCTACAGTAATTTACGAATTCAACCCGGAAAAAGCAAAAGAACTTTTAGAAATTGCCGGCTTCAAAATTATGGATTTAAATACGTGTTTAACAGAAAACGAATCAGAGGAAAAATGCAAGGCAGGACTTAGACAAAAAGTTATTGAAAAAAAGAATGCGTTTAAGTTTACCAGCAATCTCAAAACTGGTTCTCAAGGCGATGAAGTAAAAGAGCTTCAAAAGTGTCTAGCCAAAGACCCTGATGTCTACCCGGAACAAGAAATCAGCGGCTACTTTGGCGAAACTACGAAAAAGGCGGTAATCAAGTTTCAAGAAAAATATAGTAAAGAGATTTTAGAACCGTCTGGTCTTACAAAGGGAACAGGAGAGGTAAAAACAGCAACAAGGGCGAAATTAAATGAGCTTTGCGCAGAATCCCCTATTGAGAAAATGCTGCTTAAATTTTCTTTAGTGGTGCCAAATCAATCTTCTTTGGTTGAAGTAGCAAATGTGTTGGAAAAACAATGGCAAGTCCTTGGGGTAGATCTGGAAATAAAAATAATTCCCACATCTGAGATTGCTTCGGATTTTATTAAGCCGCGTGATTATGATAGTTTATTATTTGGCGAAGTCCTAGGATCTCTTCCCGATCCATTTCCTTTTTGGCACTCTTTTCAAAAAAAAGACCCTGGTCTAAATTTAGCCTCGTACGAGAACAAAAAAGCCGATGCTTTATTAGAAGACCTTTTAGAAATTCAAGACCCAAAAGAAAGAAAAAAGAAATATGAAGAGCTTCAAAATATTTTAATCCAAGACGCGCCTGCAGTATTCCTCTACCGGCCTAATTACGTTTATCTGGCTTCAAATTATGTCAAAGGATTAAATAATATCCAAAGAATAACTGAACCCGCAAAACGTTTCAGTGAAATCGAAAATTGGTATATAACTACTAAAAGAGTATGGAAATAAAAGCTCAAAGCTCAAAGCTCAAAGCTCAAAAAGAAAGATACGGCCTAAAAAACATAAAGCCGGGTATTAGATATCTAAATGATATAAAGGATGTCCTTTATGACAAAAAATGGGCCAAAGGGGCTAAAAATTTTGAGCTTTATTATATGTATCGAGGAATAAAAAGCGAGAATGGCTTAAGATATGATATTACAGTAATTCCTCCGGCCTTTCTTGGAAAAGAATTTGTTAAAACAAAGGGACACGAACATCTTGCCAATTATGGCGAACTCTATACGGTTCTTGAAGGACAAGGAATTTACCTAATGCAAAAAATGAAGGGTAATAAAATAAAAGATGTTTACGCCGTCAAGGCAAAAAAAGGTGAAACCGTAATTATTCCTTCTGGTTACGGACACGTAACCATAAATTCTTCTCGTGAAAAAAACTTACTTACAGCCAACTGGGTTTCCGAGGATTGCCAAGGATTTTATGATTTATTCATTCGAAAACAAGGCGCCTGCTATTACTTTACCGAAAAGGGTTGGATTAAAAATAAAAACTATCAAAAAGTTCCGAAATTAAGATTTGAAACGCCACTAAAATCCCTACCAGGAAATTTAGAATTTTTAAAGCAGAGTAATTAAAATATGAACCACTCCCCGAGAGCTGACTGCGGGGTATCCCGCCCTCTATGCCCGTGACTAAGTTTATCTAACCCAAATTTGTTTTTCTAAACATCTTAGGTTTAATAACTTCGCTAATGAGCTTAGAGGGCGGGACAAGTTCTTTTTGCGGCTTTCATCTTTACTGAAAAGCTAAGGGGTATTACCGCCGCAAAAATAAAAAAGCGCTCAGGTGGTGAAACCCCGCAAAAAATTCTCTCGGAATTTAACGGGGCAAGCTGGTAAACACTACTTAGTATGGGGCCCTCGTGGCGGAACTGGAATACGCGTACGGTTCAGGACCGTATGCCGCAAGGCTTGTGGGTTCGACTCCCACCGAGGGCACAATTATTAATTTCTAATTCTCAGTTTTCGGTTTCCGAAATGAATTTCATTCATTAAGAAGGCTTGGAAATTGAAAATTGTAATCCATTAGTGCAAAAACCATTTAGAAAACAAATAAAAAGAGAGAAAGAACAAAATATTCGGGTTATTCCCTTGGGTGGACTAGGAGAAGTGGGCAGAAACATGATGCTTTTAGAATACGAAAATTCTATCTTAATAATTGATATGGGCTTCAGGATGCCCGGAGAGGATATGCCGGGCATTGATTACATAATTCCCAATATTTCTTACTTAAAAGGAAAGAACAAAAATATTTTGGGAGTGGTATTCACCCATGGCCATTATGACCATATTGGCGCTGTCCCTTATCTAATGGAGAGAATTGGCAATCCCCCGATTTTTGCCAGCGCATTAACCCAGGGGATTATCCTAAAAAGACAGGAAGATTTTCCTTATCAACCAAAACTAGAAGCAATCGGAGTTCAAAACGGTTCGAAAATTCAGTTAGGTCCTTTTAAAATCGAATTTTTCAGACAAAACCATAACATCCCTGACAATCTAGGATTGTTTATTCAAACTCCTATAGGAAACATAATTGATACTTCTGATTTCAAATTTGATAATAGTCCGGTAAACGATTTACCCACTGATTTTGAAAAACTAAGAAGTTTCAGTAGAAGGGGTGTTTTACTTTTAATGTCAGATTCTACAGGAGCTGAAAATGAGGGGCACTCTCTTTCAGAAAGAACAATCATTGAAAATTTGGATGAGATTTTCAAAAACACAAAAGGTAGAATTATCGCCGCGACTTTCGCTTCGCTTATTAATAGAATTCAGCAAATTATTACTCTCTCGGAAAAATATGGGAGAAAAGTAGTGGTCGAAGGATTCTCGATGAAAACAAATGTTGAAATTTCTAAAATCTTAGGTTTTATAAAAAGCAGGAAAGACACACTAATTAGAGCCAAAGAGGCCGGAAGGTACCATGATTCAAGAGTGACGATTTTGTGCACCGGGGCTCAGGGAGAGGGCCAGGCGGTTTTAATGAGAATCGCAAACAAAGAACATTCGTTCTTTGAATTAAAGAAAGGAGATACAGTAATCTTTTCATCTTCGGTTATTCCCGGAAACGAACGAACCGTTCAAGTTCTAAAGGATGAGTTCTATCGTCAGGGCTGCATAGTTTACCACTATAAAATGATGGACATTCACGCTGGCGGCCACGCTCAACAGGAAGAGTTAAAAGAAATGATTAAGATTTTAAGACCAAGGTTTTTCCTGCCAATTCACGGACAATATTCAATGCTGGTTAATCATGGGAACTTAGCAAAAAGCGCTGGCATACCAGAAAAAAATATAGTTATAGCCGAAAATGGCCAAGTTATAAACCTTAATAGAAACAAAATCTCTATTGAGAAAAAAAGAATTGAAGCAAACTATATAATGGTAGATGGATTGGGAGTTGGAGATGTAGGAGAAGTAGTTTTAAGAGACCGTCATTCATTGGCTAAAGATGGAATGTTTGTTATTATTGTGGTAATCGATAAATTAACTGGAAAGGTCAAGGGTTCTCCTGATATAATATCCAGAGGATTTGTTTATCTACGTGAATCGAAAGAGTTATTAAGAGAAACAAGAAAAAAGACAATTGATTTGATAAACAGGGCTGCCGGCAGTGGCGGAGCGGTCAATTGGACTTACGTAAAAGATGAAATGAGGAATAAAATAGGACAATTTTTATTCTCCAAAACCCAAAGAAGGCCAATGATATTACCGGTGGTAATAGAAGTTTAAAAGGCTACGAAATACGAAAATTATACGAATATACGAAAACGAAATTAATCAAATTAGTATATTCGTATTAAATTCGTAATTCGTAGAGATATATGCGAGTATTTTCTGGTATCCAGCCAACTGGAGCCATTCATATAGGAAATTATTTGGGAGCCCTGCGCCAATGGGTAGAACTTCAAGAAAATAATGAATGCATTTTTTGTATTGTAGATTTGCATGCTCTGACCAGCCCTTTTGACCCGAAAAATCTAAGAGATTCTGTAATTGAAAAAACTATTGCTTATTTGGCTGCAGGCATTGACCCGGAAAGAGCAATAATCTTTATCCAGTCCCAAGTAAAAGAGCACAGCGAATTGTGCTGGCTTCTTAACACGATAACGCCTCTTGGAGACTTAGAAAGAATGACTCAATATAAAGAGAAATCAAAAAAATTCAAAGCAAATTTAAATGCCGGCCTTTTGAATTATCCAATTTTAATGGCAGCCGATATTCTTCTCTATCAAACAGATATTGTTCCTGTAGGCGAGGACCAAAAACAGCACGTTGAATTAACCAGAGCTATAGCTAGAAAATTCAACCAGAAGTTTGGCGAAACTTTCAAAATACCCCAAGTCAAGTTGCCAAGTTTGGGCGCCAGAATAATGAGCTTGATAGAACCTCACAAGAAAATGTCAAAAAGCGACCCGCTCGAAAGCTATCTTGCGCTTTTTGACGAACCTGAAGAGATTAAAATAAAAGTAATGCGCGCCGTTACCGACACAGGCAAAAGAGTATTATATAACCCAAAACTAAAACCCGGCATTTCAAATCTTTTAACAATTTATTCTCTTTTCTCCGGAAAAACAACCAAAGAAATAGAAAAAAAGTTCTCAAACAAAGGCTATGCTGATTTTAAAAAAGATTTAGCTGAGCTTTTGGTTTTAAAGCTCGAGCCCTTCAGACGAAAAAGAAAAGAACTCCTCGCCAGAGAAGTTTATGTTACTGAAGTGTTGAACAAAGGAGCAAAAAGAGCTGGTATTATCGCCCAGTCGACAATGGTAGATGTTAGAAAAAAAATGGGTTTGACTTAATTATTTGGTAAACCCCGTTAGAAGTCTTGGCAGAAAAAATTTAGAAAAAATTTTTTCTGCATTTGGGCAAAACGGGGTTATAATAAATGGTCTTAATAATGGGGTTATCAACGGTTAATCTAATAGGCAGACTTCTAACGGGGTAAACTCCTCCGCAGAGCGACAGGAAACTAATCAAAAAAAGGTGGCTACTTTAGCCGCCTTTTTCAATCTAATCCTCTAAAAGTTTTACGCCCGTATCGTTTAAATACTCACAACCTTCCGCTTTCAATAACTGAAATATTTCTTCTTTTTTCGCTAAAAGAAGGGTATTACTATTCGCCTCGGCGGTAAATCGTAGTAAGGGATCATTATTAGAGGGTCTTAAATTAAAATTCCAATCAGGATAAGAAACGGTTAAGGTATCGAAGTCTGAAACTTCACCGCTAGCGTATTTTTTTCTAACTTTTTCTAAAATTCTATCCATAACATCCATAGCTTCTGGAATCAAATCGTCTATTGCAGAAAACCCCGGAAGAATAAAATTATACTCACCGATTACTGGATAGTTGATACGACCGTCTCTTGTTAATTCAGCTAGACTTTTACCGCTTTCTGAAATTATTTGAAGAGTTTGAACGAAAGCTATAAGACTGTTCTCAACCATATAATCGCCGAAATTATAATAGATGTGACCCGAGGATTCGGCGCCGAAAAGTGCATTTTCTTCTTTCATTTTCTTTTTGAAAAAAGCATGACCAACCAAACAAATTTTAGGAATCCCTCCGGCTTCCGTGACTTTCTTTTTTATATAACGGCTAGCTCGCACATCATAAATTATCGCTCTACCCGGATTTTCACGGCTCATCTTTTCGGCAATTAAAGCGTTAATATAAACACCGAAAATATAATCTCCATTTCCGTCAACGAAAAATATCCGGTCAGCATCACCATCAAAGGCAATTCCCAAATCTGCTTTAACTTCTTTTATCTTTTCTGCCAATTGCTGCCTATTTTCTTTCAAAAAAGGGTTGGGTTTATGATTTGGATAATTTCCATCTAATTCCCAATTAATCTTAACAAAATCTATCATTGGTAAATGTGGCTCGAGATGATCAATTTCTAAACTGCCAACTGCATTTGAGGCATCGACTACAACTTTTAAAGGCTTAATTTTACTAACATCAGCAAATGCCAAAGTCTGATTTATAAAATCTTGCCAGACATCCTTTCTATTAAACACTCCCCTTTTTTCCGGAACAATCTCGAGGTAATTTAAATAATCTTCTTTTAATTTCTCCATGCCAAAACCTTTTCCAAACGGACTTGCCCCGGGTCCTATAATCTTTATCCCGCTTAGATGACCGGCTGAGTGAGAAGCTGTCACTTCCAAGCCAATATCAAATTTATAATGACCGGCAGCGAAATAAACTACATCCGTACCTGCGATACCAATATCAGTAACATTAGCACTTTGGTCAAGTAAACCCTCTACCAAAGCGTCATGGATTCTTGGAGTAGCTAAGCTAATGTCGCTTCCAATTACGACATTTTTTGCTCCAAATGTGCGCACCAAAACCCGAGCAATAGTATAAACGATTTTGTCATTAATATCCTTGGGATATTCCCCTCGGATATCATAAGCGCGAAAAATTTCCATAACTTTTTAAAATTAAGTTTGATTTATATACAGAAATGTTATAACATACAAAATACAATATACCGAACCTAGGATTCACTATATCATAATTTATATGAGTTTTTCAATAGGCATTGTAGGCCTACCCAATGTAGGAAAGTCAACTCTCTTTAAGGCCTTAACTAGAAATAAGGTTGATATTGCTCCTTATCCTTTTACAACAATTCATCCTAATGTAGGCGTGGTTGCTGTTCCTGACGAAAGATTAAAAAAAATTGCTGAAATTGTAAAACCAGAAAAAGTAACTCCCACTATAATTGAATTTTTAGATATCGCCGGGTTAGTCAAGGGTGCTCACCAAGGAGAAGGTTTAGGAAATCAATTTTTAGGCCATATCAGAAACTGTGACGCCATTTTGGAAGTAGTTAGAGATTTTCACGCGCCAGACGTAGAACACGTTGAAGGCGAGGTTAATCCAGAAAGGGATGTGGAAATTGTTAAGACAGAACTATTAATGAAAGACTTCGAAACATTGGAAGGCCTAATTCAAAAAATAGAAAGCGATGTCAAGGCAAAAGATAAAAAAGCTTTAAAGAAGTGGGAGCTTTTCAAAAAGTTAAAAGAAGAAATTTCCAAGGGCAAAAAAATTTCTCAAATTAACCTAGCTGAAGAAGAAAAAGAAGAAATTAAAGAATTCCGCTTTCTAACAGAAAAACCTGTAATATATATATTAAACAGCAACAATCATCACGAAGTAATCTTGAAAGAACCGTTAGTAAATTTAAATGTAAAAATTGAAGAAGAAATTTCTGAGCTTTCGGAGGCAGAGTTAAAAGAGATAGAAATAAAATCCCAGCTTGACCAATTGATAGTCGCCTGCTACAATATCCTTGACCTAATTACTTTTTATACAGTAGCCGGGGGTAAAGAAACGAGAGCCTGGACGTTCAAAAATGGACTTTTATGTCCGAAGGCAGGCGGTGTAGTTCATTCAGATTTTGAAGAAAAATTTATAAGGGCTGACGTTATTCCGTGGCAAATGCTAGTAGAAGCTGGGAGTTGGAATGCAGCCAGAGAGAAAGGCTGGATAAAAACAGTTGGGAAAGAGTACATGGTCAAAGATGGTGATGTAATAGAATTTAGAATATAATCTTCTACGAAATACGAAAAAATACGAATATAAGAACCTTTCGCTGCGCTCAAGAACCTTGATTTCTCGCTGCGCTCGAAATTACGAAATGATTAAAATATCGTATTCGTAAATTCGCAATTCGTAGGCAAAATGTGAAATATTACGAACTAAGTTATCTTATTAATCCCGAATTGTCGGAGGAAGAAGTAAAAATCCTTTCTGAGAAAGTAAGTAAATACGCGCAAGAGGCTAAGGGAGTTTTGGATATTGCAGAGATTCCCGTAAAGAAAAGATTAGGGTATCCTATCAAGAAAAAAAGAACTGCTTATTTCATTACAACTAAATTTCATTTGGAGGATGGGAATTTAGAAACTCTTGAGAAAAGCCTTAAAACAGAGCCTCAAATTCTGCGCTTCATGCTAGTAACTCTGAAGCCAATGAAGACCAACGGGAAAATGAGGAAAACCACAAGGGCAGAAAAAATTGAAAAGCCTAGTGAAACGGATAAAGGCGAAGAAAAGGTCGAGTTAAAAGAAATCGAAAAAAAACTAGAAGAAATACTCGGAGAATAAATGCGATACTAATATGCTAATACATACTAATTATACTAATATTCGTATCATTAGTATTAATTCGTATATTGGCATCGAGTTATGAATTTTAACAAAGTTATTCTTGTCGGTCGTTTAGTTTCTGATCCCGAAACAAGAACCACGCCCTCTGGCCAAACAGTTTGCTCTTTTCGAATGGCCACCAATAGAGTTTGGACTAGTAATGGACAAAAGCAAGAACAAACAGAGTATCACAGTATAGTTTTATGGAGAAGATTAGCGGAAATATCGTCTCAGTTTTTATCAAAGGGAGGATTGGTTTTGATTGAAGGAAGGCTACAAACAAGATCTTGGCAAGATTCTTCTGGGAATAAAAAATACCGGACAGAAATAGTTGCAGAACGAATGCAAATGGGCCCGAGATCTGCGGGAAGAACCGCCACGCAAGACCAAGGTCAACCGCAAGAAGTCCCGCAAGAAGAAATACCTGTTATCGAAGAAACAACAGAAGAAATAGATGTAAAAGATATACCGTTTTGATAATATCAAATGTTAAAGCTCAAATGTCAAATGAATGAAAAATTTTGGCATTTGGATTTTGAAATTTGGATTTTGATATTGTGAATTGTTATTTTTGCCAAAAAAATATTAAGGAAATAAACTACAAAGATACAGACACGCTCCGAAGGTTTACTTCTGGCTTAGCTAAAATAAAAGCCAAAAAAAGAACTGGCGTCTGTTCTTTTCACCAAAGGAAATTAGCCAAAGCCATAAAAAGGGCAAGACATCTAGGTTTGCTTCCTTACACAACAAAATAATTTTTACGGTTGACCCTAAAACAAAAAACTGCATAGATGCAGTTTTTTGTTTTGGGTGAATATGAAATTTAACTTAGGCTTTGTTTTATTATCTTTTCTCTTATCTCTTTGACTAGCTTAGGATTTTCTTTTAAAAATTGCTTAGCTCCATCTGTCCCCTGCCCAAGCTTTGTATCTTCATACTGAATCCAACTGCCAGCTTTTTTTAAAACTCCCCGGTTCAATCCGGTATTTAAAAGGTCGCTCAGATAAGAAATCCCTTCGTTCCAATAAATATCTAATTCGGTAATTTTAAAGGGAGCGGCAACTTTATTTTTAACGATTTTGGCCTTAATCCGGTTGCCAATAATCTCATCTCCGTGCTTTATCTGGGCAGTACGACGTAGATCAATTCTCACGGAAGCGTAAAACTTTAAAGCCAATCCTCCTGGGGTAGTTTCCGGATTGCCAAACATTACACCTATTTTCATTCTGGTTTGATTGAGAAAAATTACAATTGTTTTGGTTTTAGAAACAATTCCCGAAAGTTTTCTTAAAGCCTGGCTCATTAATCTTGCCTGAAGACCAATCTTAAATTCGCCCATTTCGCCTTCAATTTCTGCTTTTGGAGTCAAGGCAGCAACAGAGTCAACTACAATCACGTCAACTTCGCCCGACCTCACTAAGGTTTCAACAATCTGCAAAGCCTGTTCCCCGGAATCTGGCTGGGAAATTAAAAGATCATCAACATTAACGCCGATTTTTTTAGCGTAATCCGGATCTAAGGCATGTTCAGCGTCAATGAACGCTGCCACTCCGCCTTGTTTTTGAGCTTGGGCGCAAACGTGTAAGGCTAAGGTGCTTTTCCCAGAGCTTTCCGGACCAAAAATCTCGATTATTCTACCCCTGGGGACGCCATTCACTCCTAAAGCCAGATCCAAAGAGATAGCCCCTGTCGGAACGACATCAACATTAACAGGCCTTACGTCTTTTAGTTTCATAATGGAACCTTCTCCAAAGCGCTGCTTAATTTCTTCTACTGCTTCTTGTAAATCATTTTTTTCGTTTTTTTCTGTTTTTTGTTTTGCCATAGCGGCATCACACGGAAAGGTCGCTCGCCCTTATCCTGCCTTCGGCAGGCGGCCTCGGCCTTCGGGCTCGCTCTTCTTAATTGCCAAGCAACTACAGAGAGCGAAGCGAACGGTTATTAAAGACCCTCTGTTTTTAATATTTTCCTATACGGGAGAACCGGAAGGTTCTCCCGACCCCTCTCCGATGTGGGTTAGGTTGTTTATGATAATTTTATGTTAAAAGACAAATTTATATTACAAAATTGTAAGTTTTCGTACATTCGCATGTTTCCGTACTTCGTAGTAAATATTTAAACTTTTTGCCATTCGTCATTCTCTGGAACTCCTTCTTTAAAATCATCTGTTTCAGTTTTAATATATACCTCGCGGGGTTTCGCTCCATCAGCAGGACCCACTACTCCTTTTTCCTCAAGGATATCCAACAATCTGGCGGCTCTCGCATATCCTATCCTCAACCTTCTTTGCAAAAGCGAAGCCGATGCTTTTTTTGCCTCAATGACCACTCTCTTTGCTTCCTCATATAAAGGATCGTGGACGCTGCCATAAATCATTCCAGAACTTTCTGGCTGTGGAGTCTCCAAATCTATTTTTAACTCTTCTCCCAATCCGTTTGTAACTTCGGTCTCTGCTTCAACGCCTAAGCCAGAAATCTGAACTTTAGATTTAATATATTCAGCAATTTTCTTAGTTTCTTTTTCTGAAATGTAAGCTCCTTGGATTCTTTTTGGTTTGGTAATTTCGGCGGAAATAAAGAGCATGTCTCCAGCGCCCAAAAGTCTTTCAGCGCCAGCAATATCAATAACTGTTCTTGAATCCACTTGTGAGGCAACCTGGAAAGTAATTCTAGAAGTAATATTAGCCTTTATTAAACCGGTAATAACCTCGACCGAGGGTCGCTGGGTTGCCACAATCAAATGAATTCCTACTGCTCTTGCCATTTGAGCCAGTCTTATGATTCCGGCTTCGATTTCTTTACCCCGAGCCGCCATCAAATCAGCTAATTCATCAACAATAAGAATAATATAAGGCATAAAAGGCTCTTCCCTTTTAGCGGCTTGGGAATTATAGCTATTAATATCTCTTGATTTAGCTCCAGATAAGACATCAAACCTTCTCTCCATTTCTTTTACTAACCATTTTAAAGCATTAATTGTTTTTTGAGCATCATAAATTACCGGGCATAGAAGATGGGGCAATCCAATATAAAGAGAAAATTCAACTCTTTTGGGATCAACCAAAATAAATCTCATTGCCTCTGGCGAATTTTTATACAAGAGGCTAACTATAATTGAATTTAAACAAATAGTCTTTCCGGTACCGGTTGCGCCAGCTACCAAAAGATGAGGCATACGAGCCAAATCTGCAAAACACGGATTTCCAGCAACGTCTCTGCCTAAAGGAAAAACCAGACTAGAAGGAGAATTTTGAAACTCTGACCTCTCGAGAAGATTTCGCAACCTCACCTGAGTCCTTGTTTTATTGGGAATTTCAATCCCCACTAAGGGTCGACCCGGAATAGGAGCTTCAATTCTTATGGGATGAGCAGCCAGAGATAGCGCCAAGTCATTGGACAGGGCAGTAATCTTCGATAGTTTTATGCCTTCAGCTGGCTTTAGAGTATATTGAGTAACAGTTGGTCCAACATTAATTTCTGACATTTCAACCGGGATATCAAAATTTTGAAGGGTCTTTTTGATAATCGAAGAGTTTTGCATAATATCGCCGCTAGTTGGAACCCCCTTATCCGTTTCCAACAAATCTAAGGGCGGTTTTTCATATTCGAAAGCCGGCGATTTATCTGACGCCTCTTTAGCTGGCTTTACCTCCAAGGTGGTTGGAAGTTGCTTTGGAACAGGAAACGCAGGAGAAACTTCTTTTATTTTAAATTTCGGTCCGAAAATTTGTTTTATTAAAGGAGGCTGCGAGATGACTTCGGCTTTTTCTGTTTTCGGTTCTGGCTTTCTATAAAAAATTTGCCAGAAAATTATACAAGCAATTGTTATGAAAACCAAAAATATAATTTCTGTTACCCAAAAGCTAAAAGCCTTGTAGATTGGCCAACTTACCAGAAATCCAATCATACCGCCGGCGTGCGGTATTTTTAACCCGAGGGAAAAACTAGAAGTTAAAGTCTTTTTTAAATCGAAAGCTCCTAATAATCCGGCAATTCCCAAAGTTAACATTAAAATCGCTAAAAAGGTAGGATAATATAAATTTTTCTTGTCTGATTTTAAAAAAGCTAACCCCCCTAGAATAGAAAACAAAGGGACTAAAAAGAAAACATTGCCGATAAAAAATAAAAAGGTCCCTTTCAAACGTTGGCCCGCAATACCTGATAAATCAAAAAAAGATAAAGCAACAATTGTGGCAAATAAGAACATTAAAACTCCGGATATGTATCTCTTAGTTCTTCCCGGCAATGTGAATCGTCTTCCCTTCTCTTTGGTTTTTTTAAAGTTATTTTTCTTTTGATTATTCTTCTTATTCATTTCTCTTAGAATACGCGCTGCGTTCAAGGTTCTTGAGCGTAGCGAAAGGTTCTTATTTCGAGCGAAGCGAGAAACAAGATTCTTGAGCGTAGCGAAAGGTTCTTATGAATCCTGTTACTTCCTGCCATAAAACGCAGGGTCTTTTCTAAAAAAACGATCCTAGTCCTCTACTCTTTCTAGGACTGGGTCACAACTTCCCTAAATAACAGGGTGAATATAAAAACAAACTCAAGTCGCCTCGACAACTCTATTTTAACATTACTTATTTTTTTCTGAAACCCGTGCCGGCAGGAATGAGTTTTCCGATTATCACGTTTTCTTTAAGGCCTCTTAAACTATCTTCCTTGCCATCAAGCGCAGCTCTGATTAAGACCCGAGAGGTTTCTTGGAAAGATGCGGCAGAGAGAAAACTATCTGTGGTCAAAGCTACCTTAGAAATTCCAAGCAAAATTTGGACGGCTTTTGCCTGCTTTTTACCAGCTTTTTTCAAGGCTGCATTTTCTTCTAGAAACTTTTCTTTTTCAACTACTTCGCTAGGAATAAAAGTAGAATCTCCTGCTTCTTTAATTCTTATTCTAGAAAGCATCTGACGAACTATCATTTCGATGTGTTTATCGTGAATAACAGCGCCTTGTGAAACATAAATTCTCTGGATTTCTTTTATAATATTTCTTTGAGTTTCTTCCTTTCCTACTATACGGAATAACTCTCCAAAGTCCAAATTACCCTCGCAAAGTTGCTGGCCTTTAAAAACATCTTGGCCCGGTTCAACCCAGATTGCCATTTTCCCGGGAACTTTATACTCAATAATTTCCGGCTGTGGTTTTCTCTTTTTATCTTTTTCCTCCGATTCCTCGTTTTTATCAGATTTTTTCGCTTTTATTTTAATTATCCTGTCTTGAGTTACTTCCAAAACTTTACCATCGACAGAAGATATTTCCGCTTTTGCTGTCGGTATTCTGTTTTCAAAAATTTCTTGCACTCTTGGCAAACCAAAAGTAATATCGCCTCCACCGGCAACTCCACCGGTGTGGAATGTTCTCATTGTCAATTGAGTTCCGGGCTCTCCAATTGCCTGAGCCGCTACTACCCCCACTGCTTCTCCAAGTTTAATTAATTGATTATATCCCAAATCCCAACCATAGCATTTCTGACAGATTCCTCTTACCGCCTTGCAACTCAAGGGCGAACGCACTTGAGTTTTTTCAACCTTAGCTTCTGCTATTTCATCTGCTTTTTCACGATCAATAATTTCTCCTTTTTTAACAATGACTTTGCCTTTTTCAGTTTCGCTTTTAATGTCTTCGAGAGTTACTCTGCCCATCAATTTAAAATGAAGTTCTTGCCCGATATCCTCAGCGTCCTTACTGAAAATTGTAACTCCCTTATCGTCTTTGCAATCTTCTTCAAGGGTTACAACTTCATGGGATACATCAACAAGGCGCCTTGTTAGATATCCGGCAGCAGAGGTTCTTAAAGCGGTATCAGCAGTACCTTTTCTAGCGCCATGTGTGGATATAAAATATTCCAAAACGTTTAACCCTTCTTTAAAAGAGCTTTTAACTGGCAACTCGATAATTTTACCAGCCGGGTTAATCACCAGTCCTTTCATTCCTGTCATCTGGACAACCTGAGCCCAACCGCCCCTGGAACCCGAATCAACAATTTGGAAAACAGAACCTTCTTTGGGAAGTGTTTTTGGAACTAATTTTTCAACTTCTAATTTTGCTCTTTGCCAAACTTCAATAACCCTATCGGCTTTTTCTTCTTTCGAAAGCAGTCCTTTTTTATAATGACTCTCTATCGTTTCTGCTTCTTTATTCGCCTCATCAATGATTTTCTTTTTTTCAGAAGGAATAATCAGATCGTCCATACCCCAACTAACTCCGGACTTTGTCGAGTACTCAAACCCTATCTCTTTTATTTTATCTAAGACATCTGAGGCAATATTTCTATCATATTTCTCAATAATGTTGCCAGCTAATTTATCTAGTTTTTTAGCGTTCATATCTTCGTTGCAAAAGGGATAGTCCTCGGGCAGTGCTCGATTAAAAATTATTCTACCAACCGAAGTCTCGGAGAAAGTGGGTTTTTCCTTTTTATTTCTAGGTTGGCGGGAGGGAACTTTCAACGGATCCTTAACCTTAATACGAGCTTTTAAATCTATCTGATCAAATTCAAAAGCTAAGACTGCTTCATCACAACCTGAAAAGAATTTTCCTTCTCCCTTAACCCCCTCTTTGATTTTAGTCATCCAGTAGCAACCCAAGACCATATCTTTTGTTGGACCAACAACCGGAGTTCCGGTGGCAGGCTTCAGAAGATTGAGGGTGGAAAGCATGATCTCGCTTGCTTCTCTCTGAGCCTCGTCGGAAAGCGGCAAATGGACCGCCATTTGGTCGCCATCAAAATCAGCATTAAAAGCCTTGCAAACTAAAGGATGAATTCTAATTGATTCGCCCTCAATCAAAATGGGTTTGAAAGCTTGAATCCCCAGACGATGCAAGGTCGGAGCTCTATTTAATAAAATCCATTTGTCTTGAACGACTTCTTCAAGACTTCCCCAAACCTCGTCAATTCCCTCCTCAATTAACCTTGAGGCTCCTCTAACATTATAAGCTAATTCTTTGTCTAATAATTTTTTGATAACGAAGGGTTTAAAAAGCTCCAAAGCCATTTTCTTTGGTAAGCCGCATTGATCAAGCTTCAACTCTGGTCCTACTACAATTACCGAACGACCGGAATAATCCACCCTTTTACCTAAAAGATTTTGTCTGAACCTACCTTGTTTCCCTTTAATAATATCAGCCAAAGATTTCAACAATCTTCTGCCACCGGTTGTTGCCTGAGTAGTTGTCCCCTTCCTCATGCTGTTATCAATAAGAGCATCGACCGCTTCCTGCAACATCCTTTTTTCATTTTTAACAATTACTTCTGGTGCATTTATTTCCAGCAAGTACTTTAATCTATTGTTCCGGTTAATAACTCTTCTATAGAGATCGTTCAAATCCGAAGAAGCATATCTGCCGCCGTCTAACTGAACCATTGGCCGCAGATCTGGCGGTAGAATAGGCAGAATCGTTAAAAACATCCATTCTGGCCTAACTCCAGATTTTCTCATTCCTTGGATAAGTTTTAATCTCCTCAGGATTTTTCTTCGATTTATAGGAGTAGAAGATTCTACTTCCTTTTGTAATTTTTCTACTAATGCCTTTAAATCAGTTTTTTCGAAGATATTCCTTAAGGTTTCAGCCCCAGTTCCAGCCTCAAAAACTTCACCATATTTTAAAGAAAGTTCATGATACTCAACCTCAGAAAGAATTCTTAATGGTTTTATCGATAAAACCTCTTCTCGCGCCCTGTCTTTTGCTTTTTTCAAATCTTCTTTATTCATTTTTTGATCTCCGCCCTTGGCTTTCAATTTTACCTTGTACTCTTTTTCTATTCCTTCTAAGGCATTCTTTTTAGCTGCTTCATTAACATTAGTGATAATATGAGCGGCAAAATAAATTACTTTTTCCAAATTCTGCATAGGCAAATCCAAAATCATTCCCATTCTCGAGGGAACGCCACGCAAGAACCAAATATGTGATACCGGACAGGCTAGTTTTATGTGACCCATTCTCTCTCTGCGGACCTGAGATTTTGTTATTTCAACGCCGCACCGGTCGCAAATAACTCCTTTATAACGAATTCTTTTATACTTACCACAGTAACATTCGTAATCTCGTTCCGGACCAAAAATTCTCTCATCAAAAAGCCCGTCCTTTTCCGATCGCTGGGTTCGGTAGTTCACGGTTTCTGGTTTTGTTACTTCGCCGTGAGACCAAGATAAAATCTCATCCGGCGAAGCTAATTTTATACGAATTGCCTCAAGGTCTGTTACGCGCATAAATAAAAAATAAATATGAACCCCTCCCCGCAGCAAGTCTTCGACTCCGAGGTCGCTCAGACTCGAGGAACTGCGGGGTATCCCGTTGCGAACGGGACAAGTTCTTTTGCGGCTTTCATCCCCACTGCAAGCAGTGGGGTATTCCCGCCGCAAAAATAAAACAATTTTTATTGATCTTTGGTCTCTGCTCTTTGTTCTCGGTCTTGGAATTTCTCTTTAACCTCAATGCTTAACCCCAACGACTTTAGTTCGTTGACCAAAAGATTAAAAGATGCTGGTACGTTGGGGTTTCTTATCGGTTCTCCTTTCAGAATAGCTTCATAGGTGGCAGCTCTCCCCTGCACATCGTCTGATTTTATTGTCAGCATTTCTTGCAAGGTGTTGGCTGCGCCGTACCCTTCCAGCGCCCAAACCTCCATTTCTCCAAATCTTTGACCGCCAAATTGGGCTTTGCCACCTAATGGTTGCTGGGTGATCAAAGAATAAGGCCCAATAGAACGCATGTGGATTTTATCTTCAACCATATGAATTAATTTCATCATATATATATAGCCGACAGTGATTTTTTCTGAAAAGGCCTCCCCAGTCCTGCCGTCGAACAAAGTAACCTTGCCATTCTCCGGCAAGCCAGCTTTTATTAGTTCTTCTTTTATATCTTTTTCCGTAGCTCCAGCCAAAGAAGGAGAAGTGGCAACATATCCCAGCTTTTTTGCCGCAAAACCTAAATGAGTTTCTAAAATCTGGCCAATATTCATTCTAGAAGCAACGCTCAAGGGATTAATAATAATGTCAACGGGCGTACCGTCTTCCAGGAATGGCATCTCTTCTTCAGGCAAAACTTTGGAAATAACGCCTTTATTTCCATGACGACCAGCTAATTTGTCGCCAGTCTGAATTTTCCTCATTTCCGCAATTTCAACCTGAATTCTTTTAATAACTCCTGGTTCTAATTTATGGCCTAATTCTCTTGAGAAAATTTTTACCCCAATCACTCTCCCCCTTTTGCCGTGCTCCATTAAAAGCGAAGTGTCTTTTACCTCTCTGGCTTTTTCACCAAAAATTGCACGAAGCAATCTTTCCTCGGCAGTTAAGTCAGCTTCGCCTTTTGGAGAAATTTTACCAATCAGAATATCATTGGGTCCTGCCTCGGCTCCAATTCTAACAATTCCTTCCTCGTCAAGGTTTCTTAGTTTTTCCTCTGAGACATTGGGAATATCAGCGGTGGTAATTTCTGGCCCTAATTTTGTCTCTCTAACATCGCGAGAAAAATCCTCAATGTGAATCGAGGTATAAACATCATCTTTTACTAATTTTTCGGAAATAATAATTGCGTCTTCAAAATTTCCTCCGCTCCAGGGAACAAAAGCTACTAAAACGTTTCTGCCTAAGGCCAAGTATCCATTATCAATCCCGCCGCCGTCAGCCAAAACGTCTCCTTTCTTTACTTTCTGTCCTTTCTTAACTTTTGACCGTTGGTGGAAACAAGTGTATTGGTTCGTTCTGATAAAGGTTTTTAAGTAATAAATTTTTTCTTTGCCTTTTGAGTCTTGGGCCTTAATAACAATATGCTCGGCGTCAGCTTCAGCGACCACGCCATCATCCTCGGCAATTATTGTTTGCCCAGAGTCTCTGGCCACTCTCGCTTCAACGCCAGTACAAACTAATGGCATCTCGGGCCTTACCAACGTAACTGCCTGACGTTGCATATTAGATCCCATCAAGGCTCTATTTGCATCGTCGTTTTGCAAAAAAGGAATACAAGAAGTAGCAACGGAAATAGACTGCTCGGAAGAAACATCGATAAAATCAATTTTTTCTTTCTCTATTTCTCCCGGCTCGCTTTTAATTCTCGCCTCAACTTTCGGGGGAATAATAAAACCTTTTTCGTCAACCGGAATACCGGCAGGAGCAATATTATATTTTTCTTCCTCATAGGCGTTCAGATAGTGAACTTCTGAAGTTACCCTGCTTTTTTCTACTTTAAAATAAGGGGTTTCAATGAATCCGTAAGGGTTAATGCGGGCGAAACTTGCCAAGTGCACTACCAAACCAATATTCGGACCCTCTGGTGTTTGTATCGGGCAAATTCTGCCATAATGGGAGGGCTGGACATCTCTAACTTCAAAACCGGCTCGATCGCGAGTTAAACCACCGGGGCCGGTAGCCGATAATCTTCTTTTGTGTTCCAATTCTGCCAAGGGATTCTCATTATCCATAAATTGAGATATTTGAGAAGCGGTGAAAAATTCCTTGACCACCGCCATAAATGGCCGGGGATTAATCAACTGGACTGGGGCTGCAGTAGCAATGTCTAAGGTTGACATCCTATCTTTGATTATTCTTTCCATGCGCATCAAGCCTACCATTAATCTGTTTTGCAAAAGTTCGGCCATTATCCTGACCCTTCTGTTGCCTAGATGATCAATCTGATCTGGCTTTCCTTCTGGGTCGTTATTTAATCTAATAATTTCTCTAAGCACCGCAACAATATCTTCAGGGCTTAAAACCCTATCTTTCACTGTAATTTCTTCTTCTTGGTCTTTGGCTTTTACTTTTTCCTTTCTAGCTTTTAGTTCCGATAACCTCTGCCACATTCTCCAACGACCAACCTTTGAAAGGTCGTATCTTTTAAAGTTTAAAAACATATTTTCAATCAACTCTCTAGCTGCATCAGGAGATGCTAAGTCTCCTGGCCTTAGCCTTCTATAAATATCAACTACTGCTTCAACTTGATTGTGTGTCGTGTCCTTTTTTAGGGTTTCTTCAATGTATTTTATCTCAGGGTCATTATCCACGTCCTGGAATAATTCCTTTATCGCCTCGTCTTTGGCAATACCAAATGTTCTTAATAAAGTTGTAGCAGCTGCTTTTCTTCTCCTGTCTATTTTCACGCCAATGAATCCAGAAGGTTCTGTTTCAAACTCAAGCCAAGCTCCACGGTTTGGAATTATTTTTGCACCAAAGTAATTTTTGCCTTGGTTACGCTGGGCAGTAAAAAAAGCTCCGGGCGGCCGGATTAACTGAGAAATAACAACTCTTTCTACCCCATTAACAATAAAGGTTCCCCTCTCGGTCATCAAAGGAAAATCTGTAAGAAAAACTTCCTGCTCCTTAATTTCTTTTGTTTTGAGGTTAACTAACTTTGTTTTTACTCTTAGCGACGCCTCATAAGAATCGTTATTTAGTTTTGCTTCCAGATCGTTCTTGTACTTTGGTGCGTCAAGCCTATAGTCTAAAAACCAAAGCTCGAGTTCTTTTTTGGTATAATCGCGAATAGGAGAAACCTCAGTAAAAAGTTCCCTTAAGCCTTTCTCCCAAAACCAATTCCAGCTATCTTTTTGGATAGAAAGTAAATAAGGTAAAGGTAAAGAGTTTTTAGATTTTCCAAAATTTTTAATTTTTACACCCTCTCCTTTAAAATCCTTAGCTTTGGTAGATATTTTTATTTCCTCCATAATAATTTATGAACCCCTCCTCGCAGCAAGCTGCGGGGTATCCCGTTGCGAACGGGACAAGTTCTTTTTGCGGCTTTCATCCCCACTGCAAGCAGTGGGGTATTCCCGCCGCAAAAAATAAATTCCACTACGAATTTCTAGTTATTAAATTTATTCTCAGTATAAATCCACCACTCCTCATCTTGAAAGATGGGGCTTTTTTCCAAAAAAACAATTTAGGTTTTCTATTTTCCCCAACCCTAAAACTAGAGCTTTCCAAAGTAATGGGGTGGAATTAACGAAGCGAAAAAGACCCTAAACTTTGATTTTTTAGGGTAAATCTCATATTTATTTTTAAGCAGAGAGTTGCAAGGGTATAAATCAAAAAAGAAAAGTTTTTAGCCAAAGGGATGGATGATTTATATTTTACTCCTTTCCTGAATTAATGTCAACTTTTTGGCGATGTTTTAATAATATCAAAAACCCTTAATAAAGTCAACCCCGTTAGAAGTTTGCCGAAGCCAGCACGTAATTGTAAATAATTTCTTTAATTTTAAGATGCATCTGTTGGGAAAGAACATTTCGGTTCTTTTCCAACCCGGAATTTCTAGTGTAAACTTCTAACGGGGTCAACCCCCGTTAGAAATCAAACACACAATGGCCAACCGAAAGGTCTAGCACGAAATAGAGGCTGCGTGGTTTTAACCGAATTTCCTGATCTTCTGATTTCTAACGGAGCCAAGTTAGCGAGTCTCTTCTGGTAAACCCCGTTAGAAGTCAGAAAGAAAAAAGCTTTTAATTGAACTCTGTTCTTCTTGTTTGTGCCAGGTTTTGTGAAAAATCTATGTACGTCTGACTTCTAACGGGGTAAAATCGGCTCCGTGAGAACGGTATCTCCGAGGGCAGGTTTGCCAGCCCTCAAGTTCTCTAAAATCTTATTGATTTCTTCATTATTGGGATTGCTTAATTTAATTTTTTCAAATTGCTCAATTGCTTTATCTTTTTGGCCCAATTTGTCGTAAACTAAACCCAAGAAATATCGAGCATTAGCATAGTCTTCTCCATTTAACTCTAAAGAAAGATTAATTGCTCTTTCGAGTTCCAGCTGAGCTTTGTCAAATTGATTGTCATTATAATAAAAAACTCCCAATTGAAAAGCCACACCAATATCAGAAGGAGAAATTAATCTTGTGTCTTCAAGCTTGGAAATTGCTTCTTTTAATTCTCCTCTAGCCTGGTAAAGAATAGCTAACTGGAAATGAGCTGGAATGTAATCTGATTTATGTTCGATTGCGATCTTAAAGTTTTCTTCTGCCTTCTTTAAAGCCTCCTCTTTTTCCGCGTCTTTGCCTGTTTGCTGATTCAATATTCCAGCTTGCGCCAAATAAACTCGACCGAGCTCAGTATAAAATGATGGATTGCTCGGTTCCAGCTCAATGGCCTTTTCATAAGATTTCACCGCCCAATCACTAGAGTCTGGCAAAAGACCAATAAGATTTCTGTAAACAAATCCTTGATTGCCCCAGTTATTCACATTTGCCGATTCCACGTCCGAAGCTTGCTCTGCGGCATTAACCGCATTGGCAACTAAAGTTTGGATAGACTTTGTCATTTCCTCTTGGGAAATTCCTTCTTTTTGAGTCTCTCGATTTAATTTTATTAGATAATCTTGTGACAGGTCGCGCCAGTAGCTATCGTTATCTGAACTTAAATTTGCAGCAGCCAAAAGAGATTCTATAGATTTGTCTAAATCTCCCTTTTGGAGAGAGATTAAAGAATCCAAGTACTTCATTTCGGCTAAGTACCTCTGGCCGCTTAAAAGCAGAAATCCTATCCCCAAAATAAAAAATAGGACTAAAACGAAAGAAATCCCCAAAAACAAAGGAGACCCCGATTGTATTTTCAAGGACTTTATTTTCTCTTTTTCTAAAGCAGCTACGATTCCTAATAGCGTCCAAAAAAGAAATGAAATGGCTATATTAGTTGGGTACAAAAAATAGAGCAAAACAACAGCGAAAAAACTAGCGAAAACACCTGTTTCTAAAAACCAATTCGGGATATCTTTCTCTAAAATGTATTTTTTAAAGTGGCTAAAACTTTGCCAAGAAAATATCAAAATTAAAGAAAGAAAAGAAAGAAGTCCTAAAATACCGGTATTAATAACTTTATCAAAAACTTCTGAGGACCCAGAGCCAAATCTTGCATTCCAAAATACTGTCTGGTTAATAGTCGTGGGTTTAAATTTTGAGTAATCATAGATGAAAGTGCCTGGTCCGGTTCCCAAAATCAAATCTTTCCCCCTTAAAACAGATTTTGCGATTCCCAAAGTAGCTTTATGACTTGGAGAGACTTCTAGTGGCGTTGGCGGTAGTCCGCGAAGGGATAACCGAAAAAAAGTAATAAAAAATATACCCAAGATAATAAGAGTCATTGGAAGTACCAACCAATTTGCATCCTGGATTTTTTTTGCACGGAGAACCCCTAAACCAAAAACAAATGCGCAGCCTACTGCCAAAATAATCCAGGCTGTCTTAAAATTAATCAAAATCAACGCCAGTAAAAAAACTAGACTACAGGCAATCAAAAAAGGCCTTAGCTTTTTTGATTGTAGAACAAAACTACTTGTTAAAACTAAAATAACAGCTAAAAAAGTTCCGAGGGAATTAACTGTACCAACCGTATTAAAGGACGTGGTCTTGGCAAGTTCCCAAGGCAGAATAAACTTGCCAAAAAGTTGGAGACCGCCAAAAATTGCAGCGAGGAATCCAGAAAAAACTAAAAGAGCGCAAAGTTTAAAAGTGTCACTAGGTTTGGTAAAAAGGTTTGCAACCAATAAATAAAGAATCGTAAAGGCAAATAAAGTTGTAAAGCTATCGGGGATGCTCAGGGGCCACCCCCAGAAACTTCCTGATTTTGATAAAGAAAATAAGACAGATAAGCCCGTAACAAAAAGTAAGATTATTACAGGAATATTCAAAAAAGAAACATTTAAGTCTAGCTTTCTTTCAACCAAAGCTTTCATAAGCCAGCCGACAAACGAAATAAAAACAAGCAGGATTAGTAACTGTTGCTTGTTAAAATCCAAGGCATTAAATGTAAAAGGCAGAAAGAAAAGTGGCAAAAGAAATACCAATAGATAAATTGGTATTTTCGCAACTTTATCCAAAAAATAAGCACATTTAAATCCTTGAGAGAGTTGCATCGTTTTTTTCACCCCGTTAGAAGTCTGTCATATATAGCAATCGCTAGGCTAATTTCAACAGACTCTATTTTTGATTATGTCTCCCGTTACATCACCGAGCAGAAAAAATTTATTTAATTTTTTCTGCCAAGGACTTTTAACGGGGCTCATAGTTTTGGAAAAAAAATTAGCTCTATTTACCCCGTTAGAAGACCCGCCCTTTCTAACGGGGTTTACTTAAAAATAATGTAAGCTGATTTTTAATGCTGGTGTTTAACCACTTGCCATACTCAGAAAATGTTTCAAAGAGATTTTTTAAAAGCTCTGAAGAAGAAACATTTGCTAGCGCTTGATATGTAGCAATAGTATTTTTTATAACAAAAGAAAAAGTTCCCGTTATGAGTTTGCCTATTTGCCCGGCTACTGCGTCGCCAGCCTCTCCGATTATCAATGTGTAAAAAGAAAGTGTCTGCGTTGTTTTTTGAATCTGAGAATAATCACTCACTATTTGAAGAGCTAATCTAAGATTTTGAGCCTCTCTTGCAAGTATTTCACCAACGCCGCCTAGGGGACCATACGCATAATTAGAAAGACTGCTGTAGAAGTTTTTCATATCTATAAAATTTTCTTTTACTGCAAAATCAAAAGCCTCACTAATCTCAATCACCTTTTGACCTAAACTCATATAAACTTCCTCAATCGGCAGACGCCAGTCAGCCACAATTTCAGAAATTTCTTCATTTTTTTGAACATCTTTAACAACAAAAACTGTCCAAGCTGCTGTTAAGATAAAAACAACTACAAGAACTAAAGAATTAAAAAGTTTATTTTCGGCAAGAAAATCAAAGTCAATGTGAAATCTTGGAAGACTAACTCTAACCGGCACTTTAGTCTCTTCCTGGGCCACGAATTGGTCTAAGGCAAAAGGCTGATTTGAATTCTCTACCGGTAAGTTTTCCGGCGGTTCAATCTGTTTTCTAATCTTTTGTTTCTCATTATACTCTTGGGTTTTCTTTAGATAATCTTCTAACCACTCTTTTTTAGTAAACCAATTCCTGCCAAGCTTTACTGATTTTAATTTTTTCTGCCGAGCACGTAAAGATAAATACTCTTGCGAATGCTGACAGCATTTTGTCGCTTCTTGAAGAGAAATATAGTCTTTACTTTTTTTTGATTTAACCATCGAATAAGAGGTATTAACTTTTTTATCCGATATATCTATCTTTCACAGGTTTCATTTTTGCGGCGAGAATACCCCGCAGGCGGCTCTCGGTTGGGATCAAAGCCGCAAAAAGAACTTGCCCGAAGGGATACCCCGCCCCAAGGGGCGGGGTATTTCATAATTGTCTCTAATAAAAAACGTTATGTCAACAAATAGACTGTGGATAACCGATACGGCTGCTTTGACCAAAAAAGAGAGGTATTTAGGCTACAGAAAACGAACTTCTAATGCTCTGCAAAATCCCCAATCCTATACAAAGAGAAATCAAACCAGACCCTCCATAGCTTACAAAAGGCAAGGGAATACCAATTATCGGTAACAAACCTAGGTTCATGCCGATATTAATAAAAATCTGGGAAGCCAAAAGTATGGCTAGTCCTGAAGCGAAAAGTCTCTGGAAGTTTGTTTCTGCCTTGAATGCAATCTGGAAAATTCGCAAAACCACCAAGCCAAAAAGAAATAACAGGGCCATTACGCCAAAGAAACCCATTTCCTCGGCAATGGCTGCAAAGATAAAATCGGTTTGCGAAGCAGGCAAAAATCCATATTGAGTTTGAAGCCCCTTGCCTATTCCTTGTCCAAAAATCCCTCCGGACCCGATAGCAATTTTCGCCTGGTTAATATTCCACGAGATACCCTGGGGATCGACTTGCGGATTAATAAAACTAACAATTCTCTGTTTTTGGTAATCCTTTAATAAAAAAGACCAACCTAAGGCCATAGCCAAAATTCCGCAAAGACACAAGGCTAAAAAATGTTGAAGCTTTATTCCAGAAATAACTAGAATGCCAATCCATACGGTAACTAAAGTTAAAGATGAGCCAAGATTTGGCTGAAGAAAAATCAAAACAGCGGGCAAAAATACATACAATCCCGAAAGTATAATATGCTTTGTGTGATACATCTCAATGTGGCGCAATGAGAAATACTTGGCTAAAATAATTATTAATATAATTTTGGTAAATTCTATTGGATCTAGTGAGACCGGCCCAATTCTATACCAACTTTTAATACCCCTGATTGGCGACACAAACAGCAAAAGCCCTAAGAGAGCCAGAAGGCAGAAAAAGTAAAGCGCTAAAATCAAATAAGGGTCTTCTCTAAGAACTCTCCAATCGAAAAAACTGAAAATCATTAGCAAAACAAAACCGATTATAGAAAAAACTATCTGTTTCCTAAAATTCAAAAAGTCACCTAGGCCAATTGAAGTACTATAAAGGGACAAAAGGCCGATTCCTATCAAAATAAAAACAAAAGCCGTAAGCAACCAGTCGAGTCTTTTTATCTTGGATATAAAATTTCTAGACATTAGTTTGAGTTAATAAACACCGTGAAGCTCCACGGCTTTACATTCATGGCATTTCCACATTCTTCGGCGGAACCCGCCGAAGCATAGCCGTCTCCGCACGAGGCTACGGCGGATTACCCGCGTCACATTCGTTCACGGACTCACGCTCATAGTACTCTGCGAAGGCGGGTAAAGATAGCTACGGGGAAATTTTTTAGTACCTTATTTTGCGGCGGGGATAAGAGCCGCAAAAAGAACTTGCTCCGTAGGAGATACCCCTTAGCTTTTGCGGTGGGATAGTTCATTATTTTATAAAATTTAGAAATTCGGTCTCGTTTAGTGTCTTTACGCCAAGCTTCTTTGCTTTATCAAGTTTTGAACCAGGCTCTTTGCCAAAAATTACAAAATCAGTCTTTTTAGAAACCGATTCGGAGATTTCACCGCCAAGCTTCCTAATCTTATCCTTTGCCTCATCTCTTGTCATCGATTCTAATCCTCCGGTCAGAACAAAAATCTTCCCAATAAGTTTCTGACTTCTTGGAATTATCTTTTGATACTGAATTTTTACACCAATCTTTTCTAACTTATCCAAAAAATAAAGATTCGTCTTGTCTTTAACCCAGTTGTTAATGGACTTGGCTACAACAGGACCTATTCCCATAACCCTTTCAAAATCCTCAAGGTTGGCATTTTTCAGCTCATCAATATCCTTAAATTTTTGAGCTAAATCCTGGGCAGTCTCTTCTCCTATGTTTCGAATTCCCAACGCATAAATAAATTTCGGAAAAGAAATTTTTTTTCTAGAGTTAATCGAGTCGATTA
>Ga0210018_1000157_pt1 | contig 31302 bp, 27 predicted proteins | sample CryGeyCG2014_010_2_FD_183967 | JGI IMG/M metagenome (GOLD analysis project Ga0210018, IMG submission 183967) | Groundwater microbial communities from aquifer - Crystal Geyser CG09_land_8/20/14_0.10 (SPAdes) (version 2) | ecosystem: Environmental > Aquatic > Deep subsurface > Groundwater | place...
GTCGCCGGTTCGAATCCGGCCACCCCGACCAATCTAAACATTGCGAATTTTGCGGGCAGTTTGTTTGCTCGCTCGCCCCGCCGGAGTTTATCCCGCACGGCGATGCGGGAGCGGGTCTCGCTTCGCAAAAAGCCCTGCCCTCCTGCGCTTTTTCAGCTACGGCGGGTAAATATTTCGGAATTAAATCGTAAGGTCGGACAAATTCAAATTCAGTTTTTCGGGAAAGCAAACGGCGGTTCGTTCCAATTTTTTCCGCCAATGATTTTTACGAAATAAAATCATTGGCGGAAAAAAGCGGCGACATCTTCTAAGGATTTATCGAAAAAAACGGCGACTGATCTTTTGGCGCCGTTTTTTTCTTGCTTGACGTCGGAAAAATCTGCTAAAATAGAGACAACTATATGTCAGCTAAAAATCTTGTAGCTCGAATTGGGCAGATCGCCACGAGAGGGAAGCACAAGGATAGATTTCTCTTTGTTGGTGTCTGCGAACCAAGGTCATCTTTGGAGAAGATTTTTTATTTGATCGAAATTGATTCTCCCTGGGTTAATGGTGAAAAAATCAAAAACATCATTGTGAATACTCTAGACGAAAGCTGGCGAAGCGCAGATAGGAAAGATAGGATTGATACCTTTGAGGAGACAATTAAAAAGATTAATCTAGGGCTCGGAGATTTGGCTCATTCCGGTGAACACGAGTGGATTGGCAAACTTAATGCTATCATTGGACTCTCCGCCGGCAACCAATTAATCTTTTCTCAAACTGGCAAGATTTCTGGCTATCTCTTTAGGGGTAATAAGATTAGCCATATTACAGAAAAGCCGCTGGAAACAGAAGAGGCCCATCCTTTAAAAACTTTCATCTCGATTATCAATGGCAGCGTGGCTCTGAAAGATAAGGCCATCGTTGGCAATGCTGGACTCTATACCCACCTGTCCCTTGACCGCCTACGACAGATTTTAAGCACTTATAGTTATAAAGACGCGATCGCCGAGATTACAAAAACCCTGCGCCGCTCGCGGATAAAAGACGTCAACCTGATGGTTTTTGATTTCGTAGGCGAAGACGAAGTGACCACTCCCGATGACGACAAGCCAGATATAATTCTCCTAGATGATATTCCAGATTCAAAACCTCTCCACTATACTAAGGTTTTCTTTAAGGGCGCGGCAAAAGGTGCCAAAGCCACAGGCAAGGGTATCAAGATATTCGGTAAGTTTTGGATGCGAGTCGTCCAGCCAAAAATATCGGGGAAAGCCCGAGCTGTAAGCGGTAGAGTTAAAGATCTTAGCACCAGAGCTCTAAAACCTGTGTCGGAAAAATTAGGAACAGTGCCGAGAGTTAACTACTTTACAAAAAAACCCGGCCGAGGGGCGGGGGGTCTGATTGGGCTCAAAAGATTTTTTGGCAATCTTGTCCTTTGGTCGGGGCAGCTTCTAAAGCCCGGAAATCGAAAATATCTCTACATCACTTTAATTGTTCTCCTTTTAGCTATAGGATTTCTAAAGATCCAAATGAATAACCGCCAGAATACTAGTTTGAAAACTCAGAATGAAAGTCTCGCAAGTCTAGATTCGGCGCGAGATTTGTACGCCAAAGCCCTTGATGATCTTGGTCTAAAACTCGAAGGTGGCAAGGAAAAATTAATTCAAGCCCGAGATGCAGCGAATAATGCTGCCGAGTCGCCAGCAATTCGAGACGAAGCAAAAAATTTGCTAACTCAAATTCAAGCGAAGTTAGATGAACTCAATAACACGATTCGTATTTCTGCTGGCAAGGAGCCGACTTTTTCTCTTCCTGGCGAAAATCTTAAAATCTATGCCGTCGGTGCCGATCTTTATGTCTTTAATTCTGTCGGAGAAATTTCCAAATTTGACACCAGAAAAAAGACTCTTATCTCTGTCACCTCGATTGGTAAAGACAACGGAACAATTAAAAACTTGGCTTTTTCAGACACTCTCGACAACTTCTTCTGCTACACCGATAAAGCCAAGGTGATAAAAATCGATCTTGGAAGCGGGACAATTTCTGACGAAGCCATTACTGACCAGAACGGTAATTGGGAGAACGCGGTCGGGATTGCGACTTTCTCCACTAACATCTACCTTCTAGATGCTAATGCTGGAGAAATTTGGAAACATAGCAAAAACGATAATGGCTACTCAAAAGGTATCTCATACCTGACAAAACCAACTATTCCAATTAAAGAGGCAGTTGATATGTCAATTGATGGAGATATTTATGTCTTGAAAGGAGATGGAAGCGTAGTTAGAGTCAAGAAAGCAGTAGAAGATACTTCTTTCGGAGTTGATAAGCCGCCAACTCCGGATGATAAGATCTCATCACCGGTGAAAATTTATGTCAGCGTTGATTCAAATTCAATTTATATTCTTGACAAAGGGGCTAATCGGGTTCTGGAATTTTCTAAGACCGGGGCTTACAAAAAACAATACGTAGCTGACAGTGAACTTCCAATCACTGATTTTGCCGTTAATGCTAAAATCAAAAAATTCTGGCTGCTGGCTGGAACAAAAGTCTTCGAACTTGATATTTAGAACTACACGTCAACTACACGGATCTGGTACACGCCTGCCTGCCGCAGGCAGGGATGGGCACGGATGGAATCCAAAAAACTAAATCATAAAATGCGATGAGCTTATTGCTTTCTTATGAGTGAGTATTTGTCTCTAAAAACCTTCGCGCAGACCGAGCGGGCAGGGTGTCCCGACGTACGTCGGGACGAGCGAGGTCGAGCAAGAGCGCTCCGACCATGCTGGGGTCGGAGATAGCGTGTTTTTAAGGCAAATACTCACGGAATTCGAAATATCAATGCAAGCATTTTAGTCTATGCTATAATCACTCAAAATGAAAAATTTAGGAAAAGTTTTTGTTGCAATTCTGGTTCTGGCAGTTGTCGGGGGCAGCGTTTACTATTTTTATAATCGCCAGAAATCAAAATCAGAAAACTCGACTTCAGGCGAGGATAAGATTATCTATCCAGAGGCCCAAACCCCGAAACCAAATGAAGAAATTATTAAAAATTGGCAAAGTTATTCTGATCCTTCGGGAATATTTAGTTTGAAATATCCCGACAGCCTTCAACTTAACGCTTCGTCCAAAAGTCAGGCTGGCAAATATTTAAACATCGCTGTCGGAAAAATATCCGATCTTGGCGCTGGCGCTAGAATTGCCGAACGGACCAAAGAAGCTCTGGAAAATGGAAAATTAGGGCCGGAGATTCAAAGCGCGATTAAAAATTCAGAAAAAATAACAAATCTGGATAACGGGAAAGTAACCTCAGAGCAATACTTAGTTGCGACTACCGATAATTGCCAAGTTTCGATTTTCCGAGAACTTATCTTCTTTTGGGGAGAGAGCCAGGTCAAGATAACGGATCTGCTACTTGAGCCAGGGAATTTACTACCAGATGAATTTTTGAAGTTTGACACTGCTTGCAATAAAAAGATTTGGGGGGATACCACTGCCTTATATAAAAAAATTTCCGAGAATCAGCTTTCAGGCGAAATTCAAAATTGGTACAATGATTTCGACGAGATTATAAAATCAATTAAGATCGAATAGTTCTCAATTACATTTTCTCTGGTGCTGAAATCCCCATCAAAGCCAGAGATATCTTTAGAGTATTACGAGCTGCTAAAACCAATAGTAATCTAGCCCTGGTCAGCTCTTTATCATCTGATAATACCTTACAAGTCGTATAAAAATCATGATAAGCGGCGGCAATTTCAGTTGCAAAATGGGGGAGTGCTTGAATTTGAAAATCCTCGGCAATACTTTTTAATTTCTCCGGCAACAACGAGATGGTCTTTAGTAGCCGGAGCTCTTTTTTATCTTGCAAAATTTCCAGATCAGCCAAATCGGCGCTCGCCTCTCCCCTAGCAATTTTTTCGACCTCGACCAAGGTCTCGGCCTGAACTTTTCGTAATATACTACAGATGCGAGCATAGGCGTATTGTAAATAGTAGACTGGATTTTTCTCTGATTGTTCTAGGGCCAGATCGAGGTCAAAATCAATGATTGAGGTATGACTCTGGGAGATAATCATAAATTTGAAAACATCAGCTGGCACTTTCATTTTCCCGATCAGTTCAGAAATGGTAATATAATTGCCCAATCTTTTGCTCATCTGTTTAATCTCTTTGCCCTCCTTGATCCGGACATTTTGATAAAGAATGATAGAAAGTTTTTCTGGATCATAGCCTAAAGCTGCCATCGCTGCCTTCATTCGCGAGATATGACCGTGATGATTGGCGCCCCAGATATCAATTAGAAGATCAAACCCGCGCTGCAGTTTATCCTGATGATAAGCAATGTCAGTGGCAAAATAAGTTAACGACTTTTCCGCATCGCTCCGAGCAAGAACGCTTTCTCGATCAGAAAAATCAGAGTATTCTGACGAAGAGAACCAGACTGCTCCCTCTTTTTCTTTGGTTTTGCCTTTTTCTTTCAGCTCATCAACCACTTTCTGACTTTTACCATTATTAATTAAGTCGCTCTCATAAACCCATTGGTCAAAATGAACCCCCAGCACTTCGATATCTTCTTTCATTCTGCGAATTACAATTTCTAGACCGTGGCGAATAAAAAACTCGGTTAATTCTTCGTCTTTTAGCTCCTCGATTTCGCTGGCAAATTCTCGCTGTATTTCTTCTGAGATATCCTTAACAAAATCCCCGGGATAACCACCTTCCGGAAAGTGATAATTTTCATCGTGTTTTTTAATGTACCAATATGCTAGAGTTTGCCCAAACTTCTGAATCTGGCTGCCAACATCATTAATATAAAATTCTCGGCTAACTTTATAACCCAGCCAATCAAGAATATTGGCCAGCGTTTCGCCGATCGGACCGCCACGGGCATTGCCAATATGCAGCGGGCCAGTCGGATTGGCGGAGATGAACTCAACTAATACTTTTTGATTTTTGCCTAGATCGCTTCTAGCAAAATCAGACCCAGCTTTGAGAATTTCTCTGAGTTCTCTGGCTAAATATTTTTGCGATAGATAGATATTGATAAAACCACCACCGGCAATTTCAATCTTTTCGAAATTTTTATCTTTAAGATTTTCAACAATATCTTTAGCGACATCCTCCGGCTTCTTCCCCTCTTTGGCAGCAATAAGCATAGCAACATTGGTGGACAAATCGCCAAATTTCTCATTCGGTGGCAATTCCAAATCAAAACCCCCTGCTAGTTCATAGCCGGCTGATTTTATCGCTTTTTTAATTTTTCCTTTCAGAGCTTCGATCATTTAAAAATCCCTAGAAATGCGACGAGCACATTGCTTTTGTGTAAGCCGGCGCCGGCGCTATATCTTGGTCGTAATCATCAGCAAGCACATAATAGCCGTTTTTCTCTGATATTCACTAGCTAAACGGCAGGGCGGGCGTGGCAGGCCGAAAATAAAAACAATACGCGATTAAAGCATTTCTGTAACTATCATTTAATCTTTGCAAATCTTCTTTTTCCGACTTTTATCACCATACCGGAATGAGTTGTGATTGTTGATTTATAATCTCCACATTTAGCGCCATCAATTTCTACAGCACCAGCTTCGATCAATCTTCTGGCTTCCGATCCCGAACTTGCTAATCCGGCTTCGACTAAAAACCGTGGCAGCGGATAAGTCCCGGAAAGTTTGATTTCTAAAATATTGTCAGGCAATTCTTTTTTCTGAAAAACTTGTTCAAACTCCTTTGCCGCTTTTTCTGCCTCTTCCTTTTTGTGATAAATCCCGACAATTTCTTTTGCCAGATTGACTTTTATCTCTTTAGGATTTCTGCCGGCTTTCATCTCCTTCTCCCAAAGCTCGATTTTTGCCATTGGGATTCGGGTGCAAAGTGTTAAATAATCAATTATCAAGTTGTCGGGGATTGACATTATTTTTCCAAACTGTTCGCTAGCGAATTCACCCAAGCTGATATGATTTCCAAGGCTTTGGCTCATTTTATTTCTGCCATCAATCCCGATCAAAAGCGGAACCGTAATAATTGCCTGCGGTTCCTGGCCACTTAATTCTTGCGATTTTCGGCCCTGAAGTTCGTTAAAAAGCTGGTCGCTTCCGCAGACAGTCAAATCAGAATGGAGGATTGCTGAGTCATAACCTTGAAGCACCGGATAGATTAACTCATGCAAACCAATCCGCTCACCCTTCTTCATCCTTTCTTGAAACATATCTCGTTCAATCATCTCCGCGTGGGAAACTTTTGACATCAGATGTAAAAGATCTTCGGCCGACATTTTGTCATACCATTCACCGTTGTAACGAATCTCGGCTTTTTCCACATCAATAATTTTACCAACCTGATTAATATAATTCCTAGCGACTTTTCTCACCTCTTCCTTGGACCGCAAGATGCGCGACTTGATTTTATCAGAGGGGTCACCGAATCTGCCAGTAAAGTCGCCGATTAAAAAAACAATCTTATGGCCAAGCTTTTGGAATTCCTTGAGTTTTAAATAAATGACCGAATGACCTAGGTGCAAATCTGCTGTTGTTGGATCAACACCATGCTTAATTCGAAGAGCTTTACCTGATTTCAATTTTTTTTCAAGAAGTTCGCCACCAACAATCTTCTCCATCCCTCTAGATAAAATATCTTTCTCCATACACCCTCTTGACATAAATCTAATATTTTATTATCCTAATACAATTCAAGAAATCCCAACCTGCTTTTCAATTTACATAATACTGGTAAAGCTTTATAATGTAAATAGAAAGCAAAAAGGATAACAATGAAATTCAAATTCGGTTTCAAAAATCCGCTCAATCTTCACCGCAGCGCTAAAAAACGCAAGTGGGATAAGAAAAAAATCCTTCGAATTGTCGCTTACGCGTTTTTGGCGGTTTTTCTAATGGTTTCCGTCACCTTTGCCTGGTTTGCCAAGGATCTGCCGACTCCAAGCAAGATCGCTAAGATGCGACCAACACAATCGACAAAAATCTATGATCGTAATGGAGTTCTCTTATATGAAACTGGTGAGCTAAAGAGAACAGTGGTTACTACTGACCAAATTAATAAATATCTAAAAGATGCTACGGTTGCGACTGAAGATCAACAGTTTTATCAGAATCACGGCATAAACTTCCGTGGAGTATTTAGAGCAGCTATCAATAACATATTTCATACGTCCGGCGGCGTCCAGGGCGGCTCAACCATTACTCAGCAATATGTTAAAAATGCTCTACTTTACTCCCAGCGAACATTTACCAGAAAAGTCAAAGAAGTTATTCTGGCCATCGAGCTTGAGTTTATGTACTCGAAGGATCAGATTCTGACAATGTATCTCAATGAAATCCCTTACGGTGGGCAAACTGCTGGTGTTGAAGCGGCGGCGAGGATGTATTATGGAATCCCGGCAAAAGACCTGACACTTGCACAGGCGGCAACTTTGGCGGCAATCCCTAAGGCTCCAACTTACTATTCCCCATATGGCATTCATACCGACAAGTTGGTAATCCGACGAAATTATGTCCTAGACCAAATGGTCAAGATAAACTATATCAAGAAAGAGCAAGCTGATGAAGCCAAGAAGCAGGACACTACAACTGTTGGCGTCTCTGTTCAACCAAGAAAGATGGCAATTTTGGCTCCTCATTTTTCAATGTATGTACTCGAACAAGCTTCAGAGGAATATGGTGATCAACGAGTTGAGAAAGAAGGGCTGACGATTTATACAACTCTTGACTTCCAAAAACAAAAAATCGCCGAGCAGGCGGTTGCTGACGGAATGGCAAAAGTGGAGAAATACGGCGGCTCTAACGGCTCATTAGTCTCGATTGATCCGAAAACCGGCGAGGTGCTAACAATGGTCGGCAGTAAAGACTTTTTTGATACCAAGATCGATGGTAATGTTAACATCGCAACTTCAAATCGCCAACCAGGATCTTCATTTAAGCCCTATACCTATGCCACTGCCTTTAAGAAAAAAGAGTATTCGCCTTCGAAAATTCTTTTTGACTTCACCACTGATTTTGGTGGAGGTTATATCCCCCATAACTATGACAATACCACTCACGGACCAGTGACAATGCGTCAGGCTTTAGCAAATTCTCTTAATATTCCAGCAGTAAAAACTTTTGCACTTGCCGGCATGGATGATGTAATTACAACTGCGACTGATATGGGAATTTCAACTTTGACCCAACGCTCACGATACGGACTCTCTCTCGGTTTGGGTGTTGGTGAAGTAAAACTTCTAGAACATACTGCTGGCTTTTCAGTATTTGCTAACAATGGCAATAAACATGATGCAAAGGTTATGCGCAAAGTAGTTGACAACAAAGGCAAAGTTCTCTACGAATATAAGCCGGAGGAAGACAAGGGCAAACAGGTACTCGATCCGCAAATCGCTTATGAGTTGCAAAGTATTATGAGCGATAATCAAGCCCGTTCAATGATATTCGGCTCACGCTCCCCGCTTTATTTCCCTGATCGACCAGTAGGGGCTAAAACTGGTACAACCACTGATTTCCGAGACGCCTGGACCGTAGGTTATACACCATCTCTGACAGTCGGAGTTTGGGTTGGTAATAATGATAATCATCCAATGTCCTCCGGCGCTGACGGCGTAGTAGTTGCCGCGCCGATATTTCATAATTTTATGGAGAAGATGCTTGCCGGCACGCCGGTTGAACAATTCAATCAGCCACCGGGAATTCAGTCCGCCACTGTTGAGCGCTGGTCAAATCTGTTGCCAACGCAGTATTCGAGCCAATTTACGACCGATATTTTCACCAGCTGGCAATTACCGACTGAACACGACAATGTTAATGCTGCCGTTCGAGTTTGCAGAGCCAACGGTCTGCCGGCTCCGGCTAGTGCCCCGGATAGCATAACTGAGACAAAAATATTCTCCAATGTCCACTCGGAAAAACCGGCTAATCCGAACTGGGAGGGTCCGGTGCGGTCCTGGGCTATTGCCGCCGGACTTTATAATCCCACACCGGCAGAAAAATGCGATATTAACAACATCGCACCGGCTGTTACGATTTCAATTTCATCTCCGCACAGCGATGAAACGGTTTCCGGCACCCGCGCTATTACCGTTTCAATCAATAACCCCGCTGATGTTTTGAAAGTGGAATTCTTTATTGATAATATCAGCGTCGGCTCCAACTCTGTCTCACCATTTAGCTTAAGTTATAATTTTAATAATCTCGCCACCGGCAGACATTCACTCGAAGTAATTGCCAGCGACAAATATGGCCAAACGGCAAAAAACGAGATCTCTTTTGCCTCAATTAAAGAGGAGTTTACGACCTCTGGTGTTACCACCAGTAATATCACTGATACTTCGGCTAAAGTCAGCTGGACGACTTCGAAAGCCGGCACTTCGCAGGTATTTTACGATATAACTTCTCACAGTAACTACAATGAATACGCGTGGCCAACGACACCAGACCCAGCGCTAGTCACGACTCACTCGATGACGCTTTCTGATCTAAATCCCAACACAACTTACCATTTCCGCGTCGTCTCTTTAAGCTCCGGTGGAGATATTGTTAGCTCGGGCGATTATTCGTTTAGAACGGGACCCTATTAGTCAAGAGTTCAGAGCAGAAAGTATAAAATGATTGATATCTTATTCTCGGACCTTTAACCTTCTGCTACGAAAGGTCTTTTTCAATTGCTTCTCTAATATCTTTGTAATTACTTCTTACCTTATAGCCCAAATTTTCAGCTTCTTTTTTGCGTTTTTCTGCTCTCATCACTCTGTGAATCTCACCAGTTAGACCAACTTCGGCAAAATAAGCCACATTTCCTGGTAACGGTTTATTTTTGTACGATGAGGCAATGGCTAAACAGACCGCGAGGTCAGTTGCTGGTTCCGAGGCAGTAATCCCGCCAACAACATTAACATAGATATCTTGATTACCTAAATTAAGACCGGCTCTTTTTGTCATTATCCCAATTAAAATATTCAGGCGATTTAAATCAAAGCCTGAAGTTGTTCTGCGTGGATAACCAAAGGTTGTCGGCGTAACTAATGCCTGGATTTCAACTAAAAGTGGCCTAGACCCCTCTAGTAGTACCGTTACGGCACTGCCAGCAGCACCGCTACTTTCTGACAGAAACAAAGCTCCGGGATTTTTAATCTCAACAATCCCTTTCTCTCCCATTCGGAGGACTGCAATTTCATCAGTTGTGCCAAAACGATTTTTTACTGCCCGCAAGATCCTTGCTTCGCTCCTCCGCTCACCTTCCATATAAACAACCACATCAACTAAATGCTCAAGCATCCGCGGCCCGGCAACAATTCCCTCTTTTGTCACATGACCAATAATTATTATCGGGATTTTATGTTTTTTCGCCAGCTGCTGCAAAAAAAGGCCCGATTCTTTAACTTGAACTTGGCTGCCGGCCGAACCGGAAATCTGCGAATTATAAACTGTCTGAATTGAATCAATAACGATAATTTTCGGCCGATTTTCAATAATCGCTTGTTCCAAGCCGGAGATATCAGACGTTTCGGAAACCGAGATATTTTTTGTTCCAACCCCGAGCCGCTCTGCCCGCATAAGCAGCTGCTCCGGCGACTCTTCGCCGGAGATATAAAATGTTGATGGAATTTCTTTGACAATTTGCAAAAGCAATGTTGACTTACCGACCCCCGGCTCGCCACCTAGAAGTATTACTGAACCCTCAACAATTCCGCCACCAAAAACCCGGTCAATTTCCGAGTAGCCAGTTTTGATTCGACTACTGCTGCTGATTTTAAAATCGGATAAATTTTTAGCCACTATTTTTTCACTAACCGCTTCTAGTTTGCTAATTTCACTGCTCATCTCTTTCAAAGTATTCCATTCGCCACAAGCCAAACATTTTCCGCTCCAAGTCGAAAATTCATTGCCACAATTTGAACAAACGAATATACTGCTGCCACTTTTTTTAGCCATTGTCACCTCTTGCTTTTAAATCAATTATTTGTAAATCAAGCCACCATTTACCATCCCAAAAGTTGAGACCAGAATTATAAACAAGGTCATACTCATGGCCTGAGTGAATTATTGAATCCTTAATTTCTGAACTAAAAACTATCCCCTTTATTTCTTTTGTACCCAAAGCAAAACGAAGTTGCAAATGTTTATTTTCCCGGCCAACATAGCGATGCGAGATAAGTCGCAGCTTATTTGAAGTAAAAATTGGTCTTGGATTGCCCATGCCGAATGGCTCAAGTTTTTCTAAATCTCTAAAAAGCCCGATGCTAATTTTATCTTTTGGCAACTCTAAATCAATATTTATTTTCGGCAAAAGGTCCTTGGGAGACACAGATTCATTAACAACTTTTGTAATCGCTTCTCTAAATTTTGTAAAATTTTTTTTATCTACTCTAACACCAGCCGCTCCAGCATGACCACCAAAACTAAGCGTATATTTCTTTACTTTTTCTAGCGCTTTGACTATGTTGAAAGATCCGATACTGCGACCGCTACCAACCAGTATTTTGTTCTCATCTCGAAACAGAATTGTCGGCCGAAAATATTTCTCAACAATACTTGAAGCCACCGGTCCGATTACCCCTTTTGGCCAATCGGGATTGGAAAGTAATAGTATTTTTTCTTTTAAAACTCCTTCTTTTTCAATCACCCTCGAAGCTTCTCTAAAAATTCTTTTCATTGATGCCTGCCGGCAGGCATTTTGCTCTTCCAGATGGGCAGCCAATTCTTTTGCTTCGCTAGTATCCTCGGTCACCAGAATTTTAAATGATCCTGTTGCATAACCAACCCGACCAGGGGCATTAATCCGCGGCCCGATCTGAAAGCCAACAGTATAAGAATTGATTTTCGCTTGATTAATTGCCGCTTTCTCACAGATTGCCTTAATGCCAAGATTCCGGCTTTTTCTAAGAACCAAAAGCCCGAATTTGGCAACGACTCTGTTTTCATCAATGAGTGGAACTACATCTGAGATTGTCGAGATTGCTACTAGATCTAAATTCCATTTCAAAAAACTCTCGGTAATTTTTTCCGGATATATTTTCGCTAGTCCTTGAATTATCTTATAAACTACTCCGGCTCCAGCAAGTTCTTTGAATGGATATTTTGAGCTAGAAATTTTAGGATTGATGACAGCTAAAGCTTTCGGGATTTCCTTCTCTGGCAGATGATGATCGGTGATAATTAAATCCGCATCCTTACTCGCAATGTATCTTGCCAGTTCAAATTCTTTTATTCCTAAGTCAACGCTGATGATCAATTTGCAGCCAGCCTCAAGAAGAAAATCAATCCCCGGCTGGTTGAAGCCATAGCCTGCTTGCCGGGTAGGAATATATACCTCTGGCGTGATATTGAATAAACGAAAAGTTTTATATAAAAGCGCTGCACCAGGGATGCCATCAGCGTCATAATCGGCAAAGATGCCAATTTTCTCTTTATGATCCATTGCTTTTTTAATTCTTAAAATTGCTGGTTTAAAATCAGGTAGGAGCTCTGGATCATGGAAATCTTTAGCGAAATCCGGCTGTAAAAAATCTTCAATGGTTTTTTTTAGAGTTCGATCCTTCCCTGCCTGCCGGCAGGCAGGAATCACTCCGCGATTATACAAAAGCTGGAGTATCGGATCAGTAAATTTTTTCTCCTTTACTTCCCAAATCTTTTCCATGAAGCTATTATAACATCTAAAATATTTTGCTATAATCATTATGTTAGATAGAAAGTTATTTAATTAGGAGACCAGGTAGTAGAAATTTGACCGCCATGCTTTGTTTCCTAAGAAGATAATATCAATGAAGTAGGGTTTATTTATGCTAGAAAGATAATAAATTAATAATGGTTAGTGGAAACTGTCAAATTTTCACTACCTAGGAGGTAAGATGCAAGTGAAGGAATTACTCAAAGGGGCGATCGAGGGTACTGGTGAAGTCACCAAGGACCTGATGAGTACTGTAACTGGTCTGGTTAGAGAAGGAACAACAGATATCGGCCAGATCTTCCACTCAGTTATTGGACTTGGTCAAGAGGGTATTGGTGACGTAACAAGTGGTGTTAGAGACGCCTTTGTTGGTTCAGTAAGAGCCTTGGAAGAATCAGGTAAAACAACCGAAGAAGCGGTCGAGGTAGTTTCCTCAAAAGCAACCTCTGTTGTTTCCAATGTCAGTAAAGAGGGCATGGAAGATGTTAGTGGCGCTGCTCAGAAAGGTATTGAAGAAGCCAAAGGCATTGTAAAAAAACCTTTGAGCTAGCCCAGAAGCTCAATTTCTATCGCTGCCACCCCAAAATTCTTTTCATCTTCCCGTGAGTATATTTTGTTATAAGTTTCAATACCGGTTTCAATATTTTTAACACCGGGCAAAATTCTGGTTAACTTCTCTCTTTCTAGCATATCTTTGAAACTATCATAATAGCGCACCGCCAGGACTTTGACTTTTAAACAATCTTTCTCGCCAGGCGAATAAACTAAAATATAATCACCAGGTTTAATCTTGGCATATTTTCCTTTTCTCAATCTTCCTTCAATACTTTTTTGTCGACTACCAATTAAACTGAACCAAGGTTCCTTTTTGTGACTTTCAAACACTGTCATAATAGTGTTTTTAAATTTTAAATTTACTGTGGATCCCCACCTACGCGGGGATGACTACGTCATTTATAATACGCCCAACCATTTATTCGCACATCAACATACTCATGTATCCCATCCCGATAAGCAATCAGGATATTCTTGAGATCAGAGAGCTGTTTTTCGTCTGATCTTGTTGTATCAAATTTTACGTAAAAGCCCGCTTCAGTATAGACATAGAGGTCAAATGTTGTTTCTGGTACTTGAAAACCTGTAACTTTGATATTGGTAAATTCAAAAAATTTTTCATTAATTTTTTTCGCAAAAACAATAAATGACGGCGAGACAATCTGATTACCAACTTTAACCCCCAGATTTTTCTGGTCCAAGATATGGAGCAGCTCAGTTGACTGTGCCGCCACAACTTCTTGATCAGCAATACCCGCATCATCAATAAGGTAATACCGATCTTGTGTCTGCCAGACAACCGTTGGCTTCCGTTCTAGGACAACGATTTTTAAGGCGTTGGGGATGCCGCGATAAATTGCTACATCCTCAATCGCTGGGCTATTTTTCATAATTGCCTTCTTCGCCTCAAGAATATTAAAACGAAAAATATTCCCACCAGTTTGAACTGACTTGATTATTTCGTCATTCGACACTAAAGTATTGCCTTCAATAACAACTTCACGAATTCGAAAATACGGCGAGTAAAGCATAACCCAAAGGATCACCAGAATTAGAAGCAAAATAAAAATATTACCCCAAAATTTTGCCGGAAAATGCAGAATTGGATTTCTGGCAAATTTTACTTTTGGGGCAACAAAAATCCTTGCCCTGTTCTCCTGGCGCGATTCTTTGCCCCGATATTTTGAGTAAGAATATCTCTCCTTGATGTGCATAGTAATTAACTCAAAACTCAAAACTTAAAACTTAAAACTTTGGTAGGCACTTCGTGCCTGAACTATAATAGTTTAATTCCATAATTTTGCACTTTGATTTTTGCATTTTGAATTATTTTCACCACTTACCTATGTATTCAATCTCTTCCTGCAAGTTTGTTCTGAACTCGGCTCGAACTAAATCTTTCATCTGATTGGCCAACCGGCGGATATCTTCTGCTGTGGCCTTGCCACGATTAATAATAAAATTGGCATGTTTTTTCGAAACTACCGCATCCCCTATCCGCAATCTTTTGGCGCCTGAAGAATCGAGCAAGAAACCAGCAGATTGTTCTTTCTGTGGGCCCGGGTTTCGAAAAAAACAACCGGCACTTTTTGCGTTCAGTGGCTGAGTTTCTTTTTTGTATTTAAAGTTCTCCTGCATCTTGCGCAGTATCACTTCTTTTTTGCTCTGACAAAGTTGGAGTTTAATGGAAAGGATGACTGGTTTATTCTCCGCTGGATGTAATCTGGTATATTCTTTAATCCTCGACGTCCGATTGCCAAACTCAAACCACTTCTGACTATGCCGCAAAATTTTTGCTTCTTTTCTTTTGTTACCAGGTAAGAGAATTGTTGCTGATTTGACAAAATCGCCGATTGCGTGACCAAAAGCACCAGCATTGCCATAGACCGCACCACCCACTGTTCCTGGGATGCCAAAAAGAAATTCCAAACCCCCGAGATCACGCGAGGCGGCATCCATTAGGAGCCGACCGATTTCAATGCCTGAGCCAACAATAACCTCAGCGCTATCTTGTGAGAAAACCATATCTCTAACTTCATTCTTTATCACTATTCCGGGGAAACCAAGATCAGAAACTATTAGATTATAACCACCACCAAGAATAAAATACGGAATGCCTTTACGAGAAAGATAAGAAACAATTCCAACAAGTTCATCAACTCTTTCTGCGCGGTAAAAATAATCAGCAACACCACCGACACCAATACTGGTGAAATCTCTCAGGAGTACATTCTCCTCAATTTTTTCCCCGAATTGTTCCTTGAATTCCTCGCTCTCAATCATTTTGCTCCCAGGTAGTGAAAATTTGACTCATTTTCACTGGTGTTGAAAATTAACTAATAATTTTCTTAATTATTATGCTCAATCTGCTTGGGCTAGTTTCGATAAAGAAAATGAAATTTTCTGTCAAATTTCTACTACCTGGCTCCCAAAAAGCCTTCGGCGATCTTATACACCGGAGGGATACCAACAGTAACTAAAACATTCCTTTGCGTCAAATTTTCCCTCAAAAACTTGATTATCGCCTGATCATTATTAATAAAGACAGCCTTGCCGCCCCTCTCTCGATTTATTAAATCTACAATATCCTTACCGCTGACATTAGACTTTTTGTCACGTCCGGGGACAAAAAATATCTCCTTAATGACGACTTTGTCAGCAACTTTGAAAGCCGCTGAAAATTTAGCCAGAAAGACTTTTGTCCGTTTATATTGATGAGGCCAAAAAACTGCGACAATTTTTTTCTTCGGAAATTTCTCTTTAACGCCCGCAAGCAATGCAGCAATTTCTGTCGGATGATGGCCATAATCATCAATCACAACCACTCCGTTCTTCTTACCTTTTATCTCAAATCTTCTTTTAGCTCCGCGGAAATTCTTGATCGCTTTCTTAACGATTTTTCGATTAATGCCTAGAATATTCGCAACTGCAATTGTCGCCAACGCATTTCTGCGATTGTGGTCTCCAGGAATTGCCAGCTCAAAATCTAATTTGTTAACTTTGTTATCTTGGCCTAAACCGTAAGTAATAATTCTTAAATTCTTATTTTTTTTCTTGATTAATTCTGCCGTATCAGTGGTATTTTTATCATCGCCGCAAACCACCACAAATCCCTTGTCTTTTGTCTGAGAAGCAAATTTGGCAAAAGTATCCTCAAGATCTGGAGCTCCGCCGGGATAGTGGTCAAGGTGTTCCTCTTCGATATTGGTAATGACGGCAATATTTGCGCTGATGTATAAAAAATTTCGATCGTATTCGCAAGCTTCAACTACTGCCCATTCTCCTTGCCCAAACCGGACAACCCCGCCAAATTCCGGAACCTCTCCGCCAACGATCACTAGCGGATCGAAACCGGCTGCTTCCAAAGTCAGACCGATCATTGCTGTTGTTGTTGTTTTCCCATGAGTACCGGAAATTGCAATAATTTTTCGATCTGCGACTAAATCCGCCAGCATTTTGCCGCGTTTAATTAAGGGAATTTTTAGTTTTTTTGCCGCGTCGATCTCAATCCAGCCAGCAGAGTTCGGCGTTACGGCTGAAGTATATATCACGGCATCAATGCCCGACATAATATTTTTAACGCTGTGTCCGGACAATTTCAAATCCGAGCCAGTGATTTTATGGCCGCGACTTTTTAAAATCTGAGCAATCGCCCGCATCGAAACTCCAGAAATTCCAACAAGATGATACCACATAAATTTAACTTAAAACTTAAAACGCAAAACTCAAAATTTAAGGTATTGCTTTAGATAATCTAGAATAATTTCTCGACCGGAAAGTTTTACGGCCCGCGATAAATTTTGGGCTAAATTTCTTCTTTTTTTATCACTACCTAACAGTTTAGAAATTGCAGAATATAGCACTGTTGGTGACAAATTCTTATCTTCAATCACTCCGGCTCCGTTTTTCCTGGCAAAATACTGCGCATTTTTGCTCTGGTGATCAGCTGAAGCGTAGGGATATGGTATCAAAATTACAGCTTTCCCACAAGCAGCAATCTCAAATACTCCTGAGCCAGAACGGGAGATAACAATATCAGCAACTCGCAAGGCAGAAAACAGTTCCTGATCGAAAAAACTGCTGATGTAGTAATGTTGGCGCAATTTCTCCTCTAATTTAATCCTCGCCTCATTTGCTACTTTAAGATCCGATTCCCCGGTTTGATGAATAATTTGGCAATCAGGCAAAACCTTATCCAAAATAGAAATCGTTGCCTGATTAATTGACCGCGATCCCAGACTACCACCAAGAACCAAAACCGTCGGCAGGTTTTTGTCAAAATCAAAAATCTTATAGTCAGCGTCGCTCTTCTCTTTTGGCGATAAAAACTCTTGTCGCAGTATTGGACCGCAAAATTCGGCATTTCTGATTTTTTCTCTATAGATCTCTTCTGGGTATGAGAGAAAAACTTTTTTGGCAAAGCGAGAAACTATCCGGTTGCTTCTGCCAAGAATTGCGTCTGACTCATGGATAATTACTGGTCTGCCAAAAAGTCTCGCTGCCATTGCCATCGGTAGCGTCGCGTAATTGCCCTTCAAAAATATTAGTTTTGGTTGATACTTTATAATAAAATATTTTGACTGCACAAACCCGATAAGCGATTTCAAAAAGGCGCTGATTTTAGAGAGTAGAGAGCCAAACTGTGATTTCCCAGCCATGATTTTTAAATACTGAACATCATTTAATTTTTGATAAAATTTTTTCTCAATTTCCGAGCCAACACCAATTACAACAATCCTCAACTTCTTACTTTTTTCTAGCTCCTTTGCCAAAGCAAAAGTTGGCACCACATGACCGCCCGTATCCGCCCCGACTAAAAAGATTGTTTTCTTTTTCATAATTGACTATGTGATTAATCTAAATTAAGATGGCTCTTGAAATTTTTTATTGGCTTATTCCTTAATCAAAATGGCTCTCGGTCTAGCTCCAATCTGTGGGCCCACGATACCCTCTTGCTCTAAAATTCTAAAAGTTGAGCAGCTTTTGCATATCCGATCAGAAGTTTTCTTTGCAAAAGTTCAGCAGTAGCCCTTCTTGTTTTTATGACAATCTTCTTTGCTTCGCTGTATAGTTCACTATCAGTTAGCAGATCTCTCTTGAGCCGAGCCAATCTATTATTATTTTCAACTTTACTGGAAATTGCATCAACTTTCAGCATCAAAAGTTCGAGCTGCTTTTCGATTTTTTCAAGCCGTTCATTTATGTCCATCTTTTTTACTCCTTAATCATTTCTCTAATATTATTTTTATGTCCTGAAATTACAGACTCACTAATTTGAACAATTGATACTTTTTAAATCTAAGTTATACATTGTAGTCAAAGTAGTCAAATACATTTCCGTGCTGTTGTAATCATTATTTGCATAACTTCTTGATTGCTCAAGCACCGTGGAAGCGATAGCAATATCTTGAGCGACTAACCGACCTCTTTCATCTGGATCCCAAATATCTCTATATCTTTCTCTTGCTCGATCTCCAGCAGAAGCATATTCTGCATTCGCTTCATTGAGAAGCTGATCTCTTTCTTGCCTAGCTTCGTTGATGTCGGCATTATATTTATTTGTTAGTTCTGTTTTTTTAGATACATTGCAAGATGGTTTTGTGGTAGATGGAGGTGTGGTTTGTGTTCCAGTGGGGGCTTTTGTGTTAGTTGATGTTGAGGTCGATTCACTTTTTATTTCTTCCTCGATTGGCTCTTGCTTAATTTCTGACTCGGCTTTTTTGGGCTTGATATTTTGGACTTGGGATTTTGGCTGGCTATCTTCTGATTTTTTATTGAAGTATGCTTTGCTCGCAAAAACAGTAACAGAAGATAACAGAATGACTATACTCGATGTTATAGCAAAGACATTTTTGCTGAATTTTGGATCATTAAACAACTGGTCACCACAACGGACGCAGTACGCATTAGATTTATGGTTTCGCTTTTTACACTTTGAGCAGTATTTGTAAATAAACATTTTGTTTTCCTTATTTAAATTATATTTTATTCAATCGAAAATCCGGGGGTATTTATCCAGTGATTTTCTTTTTTTGACCCAAGAAATAATCGAGCAAGAAATGGCTGCTAAAATAAAAGCTGACGACAAGACAACAAAACAGATGAAAAAGACTTTTCCTACCGGATAGTAAAAAATAATTGTTGGTATTGTCAATAAAAATAAAACTAATATTAGATCCATCCAAAAACCTACCAATTCGTCTACAGTTATATTCTCAATTTTATCTTTAAGAGGGTTTTTCATAATTCTCCCTATTGACAACATTTTATCTTTTATGATACACTTATCTTAGAAAATCTCCGGCGCGGGGTTTAAAGACCTCACTTGCGGGAGATTTTTTTATTCTTCTGGAAAAACTGACATAAAATCTTTTCTTCCCGTCTTTTTGTTTTCTTTTATTTGAACAAAAAACATTTCGTCAGTCGGAGTCAATCCGTCGAATCGATGTAATACTTCTCGTTTATCGTTCGGGTTTATTGTTGATGTGGGCTTCTTTCTGGAATTTTCAATTAAATCAAAAGCGCAAGACAAGAATTTTAATCGCCACTTTCTTTCTCTTCGAGGTTTCTGGCGCAGATGTTCCCAGAAAAGATTCAAAAACACTTTTTCTTTTTTAAAATAAGCGGATCGCAAATATGCGCTTCTCCTTGATCTTTTTTCAATCTGATGAAAAATTGCTCTAGCCTTTTTGATGATTTCCCGATAACTGGTTCCACCGATTTTCTTGATTTTTGTTTTATAAACTGACATTTTTACATTTTACATTGTCATTTTGATTTTTAAACTTTGATTTTTGATTAATCAATCGTTTGTTTGGAAATATTTAAAAGCACACCAACAGCTGCCAGGAATGCTACTAGGGAAGTTCCTCCATAAGAGATAAATGGAAGGGGCACACCGGTAAGCGGCAAAAGGGCCAGCATCGCTGCTAGATTAACAAAAGTTTGCCAAATAATCCAGGTAGTAATACCAACAGCAACTAGTCGTGAGAAAGCATCAGGAGCACGTCTGGCAATCGAATAACCTCTATAAGCTATCAAGACATAGATAACAATTACGGCACTTGCTCGTAAGAATCCCAACTCTTCAGCGATAATTGGGAATATTGAGTCGGTGTGAGCTTCTGGGAGATAAAGATATTTCTGCTTGCTCTGGCCGAAACCTAGACCCCATAAACCTCCTGAACCGATGGCAATTAAGGCGTTGCGGATGTGATAACTTGCAGAGAGAGTTTCGCTTCCTGGGTTAAAAAAAGCTGTCAGACGTTGCATTCGGTACGGTTCAATCTTGATTGCCAGCCAGATGAGGAAGACCCCAAGTGAACCACCAATTAAAAGATTAGGGATTCTTGCACCGGCAGCAAAGAAGATTGCCGCTGAAGTTAAAAGGATTACACTCAAGGTTCCAAGATCTTTCTGCAGAAGCATCAGCAAAGAAATTGCTCCTACAAAGACGAGAAATGGAATAAAAGATTTGTTGATATCCTCCCCGCGTTTTTTGCTCGATAGCCAACCAGAAAGATAAAAAATCATTGAGAGCTTTGCAAGTTCAGATGGCTGGAAACCAATACCAAAAAGATTTATCCAGCGATTTGCTGATGCGCCTTCTCCGCGAAATATAAAAACTGAACAAAGCAAAACTAGAGTCAAAATTAGCATTGTTGTGGTATGGCGTTGCCAGAAACGGTAGTCAATTGATTGGAAAATTATCCAGACTACAATCCCGATGCCTAAAGACGCAAGCTGGCGAACAAGAAAATATTTATCACTTTCCTGATTTGTTATCTGGAGAGAAAGATATTTGGAAACTGAATAAATCATGACGAGTCCAAAAGCGATCAGAGCAAAAACTAAAATCATTAAGAGATAATCGGCGCTCTTTCTTTTTCGATATGAATAATTCATAAATCCTTCACTGCTTGCTTAAATTTCTCGCCGCGGCCTTTATAATTTTTAAACATATCAAAACTGGCACAAGCTGGAGAAAAGAGGATAATGCTATTCGGCTTTGCAACCTCCACAGCCTGATGGACAATTGTTTCAATATCCTTATCGCCATCAATAAAATTGGCGCTGACGCCTGCCTTTTCCAAAGATTTCTTTATTCTTGGCCCCTCAACACCGATCAAAATGACATTTTTCACTGTTGAGGATTTTATTTTATCCGCTAACTTGGTAAAATCAGCGCCTTTTTTGCTGCCACCGAGAATAATGGTAATCGGCTCGGAGAATGAATCAATTGCTGCCATTGTCGGCGTCGGATTGGTGGAAAAAGAATCGTTGTAAAATTTTACTCCGTTAATTTCTCTCACAAACTCCAAACAATGTGGCAAACCCTTAAATTCTGTTACCACCCGATGAATATCAGCAATCGCAACATTAAAGATTTTCCCGACAATTGCTGCCGCGGCAATGTTTTCTAAATTATGCCGGCCAATAAGCTGAACTTCTTTTTGACTGCAGATTTTTTCTTCGCCACTCACTGTTAATATCACATCGCCATTTCTATTAACATAGGCTCCATCGGTTTTTTCTTTGGACGAAAAGAAATATTTTTTCGCCTTGCCAAATTCTTTCAACTTATAACATTCCCGATAATCTTTGTTTAGAACTGCAAAATCATTCTCGTTTTGAAATTTGAGAACGGCTTGCTTTGTTGCTTGATATTCTTCGATGGTTTGATGATAATCTAGGTGATCATCAGTTAAATTCACGACAACTGTGACATAAGGCGAGCAATCCAGATCCTGGATTTGAAAACTGGAAAGTTCGAGGACTACTAAATCTTCAGACTTTACTTCTTCAATGATGTCAAAGGATGCAATGCCAATATTACCAGCGAGATATATCTTTCCAAGGCTACTGTAGCCATTCTTCAGAATTTCATAAATTAAAGACGCTGTCGTCCCCTTTCCTTTAGTACCAGTAACACCAATCACTTGGCATTTTGTTAACTCTAGAAAAAGCTTTGTTGAACTGGTTATTTCCGCGCCGGCCTCTTTTGCCGTCTGGATTTCTGGGGTTAGATAGGGAATGCCTGGCGAACGAATAACAAAATTATAATCCGAGATATTTGCTAGATAATCGGTGCCAGTTTTTATTTTCAGCTTTTTCTCCTTAATTAATAACTGCCCCTCGCGAGTTAACTTTCCTGCTGGAGTTTTGTCCAAAATTTGAAAATCTATGCCATTTTTTAGTAAAAATTTGGCGACTGAAATATTTTCAATGCCAAAGCCAAGAAGCGCAATTTTTCTGCCCTCAAACCGACTTAAATCCATATTTCTATTTTAGCTGAAAACTGGCATTTTGGGAATAACTAGAACCCCCTCCCAAATAGTGCGACAGCTAGACCAATGACAGCAGAGGCGGCACCAATGACCCAGAAGCGCATAACAATTTTCTGCTCTGGCCAGCCAATAGCTTCAAAATGATGATGGATCGGCGATGAAAGAAATAGTTTTCGTTTAAAAACAATCCGCCAGAATCGCTGGATCAAAAAAGATAACCCTTCAATAGTAAATACCAGAGTGATGATTGGGAAAACAACAATTGAATTGGTAAGAAAGGCAATCACTCCAAGTGTAATACCAAGTGCCATGCTGCCGGTATCACCCATAAAAAAGCGCGCTGGATTAATGTTGAACCAAAGGAAAGCCAGAAGCGCTCCCATTATTGTGCCGCAAAACAATGCCAACTCGACCTTACCTTGGGTTAAAGCGATAATTGCATAGGCGCCGTAAGAAAGAGCAAAGATGCCACCGGCCAAACCGTCGAGACCGTCGGTTTCATTCGAGGCAAAGGCGGCCCAAACAAGAGAAATTATAAATAATGGTATATACCAGCCACCGATAGTAAAATCGCCAACACCGGGCAGATGAATTGAATTCCAGCCGAGTTTATAGTAAAACCACCAAGCACCGACTGCGGCCACCGCCGCATAGAGCAAAAATTTATCCCGAAATCTCATCCCCCCGCCATGAGCACCGATGCCGCGAATATTCAAAAGATCGTCAATTGCGCCAATTATCCCAGATGACACCAGCGCAAACAACGGCAGCCAAGTTGCCCGGCGCTCAAGATTAAAGACCAATGTCAGTACCGCAGTTGTTACCCAAATCAATATTCCACCCATTGTCGGTGTACCACTTTTATGTTGATGTAGCTTGGAAAAAATTGGGGTATTTTTGTCAACTCTAATTCTTTTTCCTAACCGATTTTTGTAAAGAAAATTGGTCAAAAGCGGTGTCCAGATCATCGCAATCAAAAATGACAAACCAGTCAGCCAGAAAAAGCGAATCAATTCAATTTTGGAAAAAACAATCAATTCCATTTACTTTTTCTCCCATTTTTTATCCTGACGCACAAGCAATTTCTCCGCTAGTGCCGAATTATCTAATAAATATTTTACTATATTTTCAAAGCGCATTTTATTCTGTGACGCTTTAACCAAAACCAAATCCCCGGCAGAAAGCAATTTATCAAGCTGAGCTATCACTTCATCGGTAGTTTTAAAAGTTATAACTTTATCTTTAGAGAGACCCAATTTTCCTGCACCCCGAGCCAGATATTCTGCATTATCTCCGACTGCGACTAAAAAATCAACAACTTTGCCGGCAACTTCGCCGACTTGCAAATGACCTTCTTGCGTGTAGCTGCCGAGTTCATTCATATTGCCAAGAATTGCTACCTTGCGTCCATTCCATTTAATTGCCGACAAGGTTTCTAGCGCTTCGATTGCTGAATAAGGATTAGAATTGTAGCTGTCATCAATAACCAAGATTTCGTTTTTTGCTTTTACCGGATTCATTCGGCCAGGTTGAGGTCTAATTTCCTCCAGCGCTTGAACAATCTCATCAGGATCAATCGAGAACTCTCTGGCAACTGATGCTGCTGCTAGAAAAATTTTTATCGAATGCTGACCGATAAGTTTAGATTTTACCGCTAAAAATTTGCCACTGATCTCAAGTTGAAAACGGCTGCCGGAGATTGAGATTTCCAGATCGCGGTAGGATACTTCCCCCTTCTTGCCAAAAGTTACTTTTTTTGCTCCGGTTGGCAGAGGGATGTCAGCAGAATTTTCGTCATCGGCATTTAAAACCGCCACGCCGCCTTTTTTCAGCGACTCAATGAGCATTTTTTTCTCTTTTTTTACTCCAGAAAGGCTTTTAAGCTCAAGAAGATGGGTCTCGGAAATTCCGGTGATCACGGCGATGTCAGGCTTAACAACAGAAAGAAGCTCTGCCATCTCGCCTGGTTTGTCAATCCCGAGTTCAAGCACCAAAATTTTCGGCAAATTATAAAAGAAATAACCCCATTTGGCTCTGAGAATATCCCACAATAGTCCAGCACCAAAAGAATAACTCCTAAGGCCTAAAATCGCTAGCGGCAACCCAAGAACGCTATTCATATTCCCCCAATTTTTTCCGACGTCACTTCCAAATTTTTTTGAAAGTACATAGAAAATTGCTTCTTTTGTCGAAGTTTTGCCATATGAGCCAGAAATCGCGACGATTTTTGGCTTTGAACGCCTGATTTTCGATCGCGCCAAAACTCTCAAACCCCACTGAATAATTTTTAACAGATTTTTTCTCATATTATTTTAAAGTATATTTTAACGACTTGGTGCTATTCGATAATAATAATTTAGGAGATACGAGGCGATGTTGCCAAAAACCGGTGCCACTGAGGATTCAGCAAATTTGGCGTTTTTCGGTTTGTCAAGCTTTACCAGAAGTGCAAACCTCGGGTCATTAGCTGGGGCAAAACCAGCAAACGAGTGGATGAATACGCCTTCCTGGTAACCAGGTTTGTCTTGATTCGGAATCTGGGCAGTACCAGTTTTCCCAGCAACCCAGAAACCAGGGACTCCAGCCTTTTTGCCATACCCTTCCTCCACAACACCGATAAGCATCTTAGTTAAATCAGAAGCAGTATTTTCGGAAATTACTCGGCGCACTTCAACCGGTTCAATATCAGCAACTTTGCCATCATTTTGAATTATCTTATCAACGATTTGCGGCTTCATCATTATCCCCTTGTTAGCAATTGCCGCATAGGCCATTGCTAACTGGATAGGGGTGACTGAGATTCCTTGGCCAAAAGAAATAGTCGCTCTGCCAATCTCACCCCAATCTTTCAGTGGTTGGATGATGCCAATATTTTCACCAGTTAGATCAATACCGGTTTTTTCCGACAAGCTAAATTTAGAGAGATAATCATAGATGGTCGGGCTGCCAATCTGACTGCCAACCCAGACCATACCAACATTATCTGAGTGTTTCAAGATATCGCCGATATTTTCATGGCCAAAAGCCTTATCTTCCGCGGTATGAATTGTATAACCCTGGACAGTAACCGTGGCGCCAAAAGTCGAGGCAGAATCTGGAGTAATTTTACCAGAATCTAAGCCAGATGCAACTATTATTGGTTTAAAAATGCTACCAGGCTCATAGGTATTAGCAATCGTTGGATTTTTAAATAGTTCCTGCTGACCAGCATTGGCATAGTCCTGAAATTTATTCGGATCAAATGTCGGAACGCTGACCATACCGATAATCTTGCCAGTCTTGATATCAACAGCTACAGCAAGTCCTGACTCAGCCTGATAGCTCTCCACGGCTTCCTTTAGCGCCTGATACATATAAAAATTTACTGATCGGTCAACTGATAGCAGGTAACTCGTACCATCTCTTGGTGCTTCTTCAGAAAGTAATGAAATTACCCGTCCCAGCGTGTCTTTTTCGCCGGTAATTTTTCCTGAAGAACCTTTGAGTTCTTTGTCATAAAACCCTTCAAGACCGTATTTACCGTTACCTTCCCCATCAACAAAACCCAGGATCTGGCCCGAGAAATCTCCTTCAGGATAATAACGTTTATATTCAGGGAGGACATAAACTCCTGGGAGTTCAAGTGCCTCAATCTTATCAGCATCATCATAAGATAATCCCTTTTTTAAAGCTGGCAAATAGGTTTTATCGTTATTGATTTGATCATAGATTATCATCTCTGAAGTACCGGCAAACGGCGCCAACTTGCTTGCTACAGAATGCTTGTCTTTGACATTCTTGGGGACAACAAAAATCGAAAAATTCTTGATGTCATAGGCCATGGCGTAACTTTTAGTTAAATCATCAGCTGAGTCGTGAAAATAAATTTTGCCCCGCTGGGCAAGCTCAATTTTAGAGAACTGCTGCTGACTTTTAGCCTGTACGAGATAATTTCTACTTTCCAGAACTTGTTTCTGGAATAAACGTATGATAAGCACTAGGGACAAAAAAAGAAAAAAGAAAGTAATGAATTTAATCCGCAGCGTTATATTTTCATCCCTGCTATTCATATGGTATAAACGCCGAACTTAAAAACATAACCACTTTCAACTGGCCGGCAATGTATCTTAAGACTTCTACACATTTATCTAGTCGCAGCAATCTCATCAGAGGGCAAATAATTTACCTCTGAGGTTGGCTGCATTTTGTTTTGATTGTCTGGCGAAGGCGGCGGATTCAAAGTTTTATCAATTTCATTAAGCGACTCTAGGCGCGATTCTTCAATCCTCAAGCGATCACGTTGTTCCAGAAGTTGTGATTTCTCCGCAGTCAAGTCTCTAATCTTATAACTTCGATCTGCACCTTGAGTTGATTGAGTTAAATATAAAAGACCAAGGGCAGCAAATATAACCACTGCAATAAATCTGGCAGCTTTTGGCCCAATCGAGAGCCTTCTGCCAATAGTTCTTTTTTTAGTCCCCAATTGTGCTGTCCGGGAATTTGTGACGATAAAATCACGACCCACGATCCCTCCGGTTTAGTGGTTAATTTTCTTTGATCAGTAGCCAGCTTTTTGTTTTTGTTTTTGCATCTGATTAAGTTCATCAGATGTTAAAAAGCTGTGTATGATATGTAAGCCTTTGCCCCTCCAATCCAGCCAAAATCGTCGTGGATTTTGTTGCTGGCTACTGGTCAAAGAAAGGATTTAAAATCCTATTTCTGAAAGACTCTCGGCCACTTCCGAGCTGTTATCTTCCATCTCCTTTTTAAAGTTCGCCCAAACATCAGCCGGCCAAATTTCGATTCGATTGTAAATGCCGACAAAAACTACATCTTTAGAAATATCTGCATACTCTCTTAAATAACCCGGTAAATTTATACGTCCGACACGGTCTAAATCGACATCCGATGCGCCGGCTAGCATCAATCTGGAAAAGCTTCTGGCATTTTTCTGTGTAATCGGAAGTTCAGCGATTTTTTCAGCTAAGTTCTGCCATTCGCCAAGCGGATAAACCCATAAACATTTATCTAACCCACGAGTTACGACACAACCGGAAGCTAACTCCCCACGAAATTTTGAGGGAATTGAGACGCGACCTTTTTCGTCAATTGAATGTCTATACTCTCCGATAAACATAGCGTACAGATCTCCCTCGCAGATTGTTTAAACAAAACAAATTTTTAATGTAACCAGCTTACTTTTGTTGATAACTTTGATTTTTTTTCTTTTTGGTTTCTGCATTTTATCCGTGCCTGATCTGTGTCCAAGATCAGTGTACTTATTTTCCCACTTATTCCCACTATTTCCCATTCTATGACAATTAGATCGTTGGGTCAATGATTTATTACCCAATCCTGTGAATAATATATTCTAAACTAAAAAATCGCCAATTCTGGACTGGATATTTTTTGAGAAAAATTATTGTTGTAAAATAAAAATGCTTGTGTTATTATCAAACCACTTAAGAAGAAGGGGGTCACAAAAGTAGTGGAATACGACGCTGTAGTTTATGAGAGGGAGGAGGCCATTAGACATCAACCCTTCACAGCCGCCAGTGACGAAGAAGCGGAAGAAAAAATGCAAGATGTGACACCATTCTATGTCAGCGCTAAGACTGTCATACTTTGGCGGCAGGATGGTGAAAACTGGATTCATGTTTCCTCGTGGAGATACACTCCGAAGTCTTACACATAGTCAATGTCCGCCCGTAACCATCTCAGTTTTACGGGTTTTTTCTTACTAAAAAACCACCATTGCTGGCAGTTTTTATCAGTGTTCGTCTGTGACGATAGACCTGCCTCGCCGGCAGGCGGGTCAGTGAGAGTCTTTACTTCGATATCTTCTCAAACAAATAATTATTGATCTCCGATATTTTTATTCTTTCCTGTTTCATACTGTCGCGTTCGCGGATTGTTACCGTTTGATCCTCCAATGTTTGATAGTCAATAGTAACACAATATGGTGTGCCGATTTCGTCCTGACGGCGATAGCGTCGGCCGATTGAACCAGACTCATCGTAAAATGTCGGGAAGCAAGATTTTGTTGACTTATAAACTTCTTGCGCTTTTTCTGCCAAACCGTCTTTTTTCACCAATGGCAAAATTGCCGCTTTGATCGGGGCGATTTTGGCCGATAAGTGAAGTATGATCTCGCCCTTTCCTCGTCCGTCATTGCCGTCAGACTCATCATAAGCATCGCACAAAACGGCCAAAATCGCCCGATCTATTCCCATTGACGGCTCAACCACAAACGGAATATACTTTTTGCCCTGCCCTGAGCTTGTCGAAGGGCCGGATTCTTCCTCGAAATACTCTAAACTTTTGCCGGAAAATTTTTGATGCTGCGAAAGATCAAAATCAGTTCGCTGGGCAATGCCGGCAAGTTCCGATGTGCCGAAGGGAAAAGTATATTCGATATCAGTCGTGCCGGCGGAGTAATGCGAGAGTTCGGTTTTCTCGTGTGCGCGCAATTTCAAATTCGTTTCTTTGATACCGATTTCAGTATAAAAATTTTTCGACTCATCTATCCAATAGCGATATTGTTTTTCCGATTCATCTTTGTCTGGCCTGATGAAATATTCAATCTCACCCTGCTCAAATTCGCGAGTCCGATAAAGGAAATTTCCCGGTGTAATTTCATTGCGAAAGGCCTTGCCGATCTGGGCAATACCAAAGGGAATTTTTTGCCGCGTTGACTCCAAAACATTTTTAAAATTAACAAATATTCCCTGCGCCGTCTCTCCACGAAGATAAGTTAGGGCTGACGTATCTTCAACTGGCCCTAAAAAGGTTTTCACTAAGATATTAAATCTTTTTTCCTCTGTCAATTCGCCGCCGCAATCAGGACATTTTTCCACTTTCAGAGTATCTGCTCGAAATCGGTGATGGCATTTTTTGCATTCTCGCAATGGGTCAGTAAATCCTGTACCAGTATGACCCGAGGCTTCCCAAACTTTGGCGTTCATAATAATGCCGGCATCAAGCCCGACCATATCCTCGCGATTTGCAACAAATTTTTTCCACCAACATTGTTTGATATTATTCTTTAACTCCACCCCCAGCGGCCCAAAATCATAAATTCCGCCAACCCCGCCATAAATTTCCGATGACTGAAAAATAAATCCCCTTCTCTTACAAAGCGAAACAATCTTTTCCATCAGCTCCGTTGAGCTGATGTCCCGCGGAGCTTTAGCAGCGTGGGACTTTTCATTCTTGTCATCCTGAACCGACGTAGTCGTCCCGAGTGAAATCGAGGGATCTGTATTCTGTTTCAGGATCTCTTTTTTGTCTTTGTCCATAATCCATAATTCTTAATTCATAATTCGTGATTCAATGATATCATTTCTCAAACTTGCTTTCAATCTTGACAACTCTAAATATTTCTGATATAATCTTCATGCACTCAAGCTGAGTGACATCTTTCGCCAAGGAGGCGAACGAAATGACGTCCGGTAAACTGCTGTTGGGTCAAGACGCTACACGGTTGTTTCTGCATGAGATCGGAATCGAAGTCGACCCGATCAGAGAGCTGGAAGACTTCAAGAAGGCCTGTGAACAGGCCAACCCTCGCTACCAGGGCGGACGCGACCTTGTTCGCTTCCAGCTGGAGCAGGACACATCCACCTGGCCCGCTGGCGTCCGATATGCGACGATGAACTTCGCTCGCAGGCTCGGTATGACTAGCGGCGAGACCCCGCTCAACGGCGAATGGGACCTGATCATCGCACTCGGAGGTGCTCGTAGGTCACCATTGCACCGTGCTTGCTACGCGGCGCAGGCAATCGCTGAAAGCCGTGCCGGTGCTGGGATCTTGGCTGTGGCCGGTTCTACCCGCCTGCTCAACGACATCGAGAAGTCACAGGTCCAGGACTTCGCGCCTAACGCTGAGACAGAATATGATCTCTGCGTCGGCGCCATGAACCAGGTCAAGAAGCGCTATCCCAAACTAACCGTCGCGGCTATCTGCAAGGATGACCCCAAATCGGGCAACGACGGGGTTATCGATCAGACAATCGATGCCCTCAGCCACGAGCTCGCCATCCACAAGCCACTTCGTGTGGCCAGCGTGACCACTCGCATCTACGTCATCGGCATGGAATTGGACATGGCAAGAGCAGCTAAGCGCCACGGCTGGCGCGGCTACGCCGCTGCCGGCCATTCGTCAGACCCGGAGATGGTCTTCAACCGGACCATCAGCACCTACCTGTCGGAGTGTCTGACGACTCTCCGCAAGGCGGCGATCGCCGCCGCCGAGAGTTGCTAGCCTCCGGCCATCTCGCTCACCGACCGGCGCCACCACCCCAACTGGGGAGGTGGCGTTTTCATTTTCCAGAGATCATATTTACACTTCCATACTTGCAAGTATGGAAGTAACAATTAATTATCTGATATTTCTTTCAAAAACTTCTTACTTTTGAGTTCTTTTTCGATGATGCCTTCGATATAATTTTCCAGAACCGCACCGACATCTTTTTTATACTGATCGTCAATTTTTAATTTCGTGCTGACATTAAAATCATGGGTAAAAATTAAGCGGAGAATTTTTACTATATCATTATCAATTTTTCCACCGTGGCCGAATTTCTCATGGCAGGATTGACAAATTACTCCGCCTTCAATATCATCCCAATAGTTTTGCACTGGTTGTAATTTTTCTCGGCAATGCAAACACTCCGACACCTCCGGTTTAAAACCGAGTGCTTCCAAAATCTTAGCGGAAAAAACCGGGATCAAAATCGGATCATCAGCACTTTCTAAATTCTCCAGATATTTCACAAACAATTCAAAAACCTCTGGATGATTTTCGTTTTCTTCCAGAAATTTAT
>Ga0210018_1000159_pt1 | contig 31216 bp, 26 predicted proteins | sample CryGeyCG2014_010_2_FD_183967 | JGI IMG/M metagenome (GOLD analysis project Ga0210018, IMG submission 183967) | Groundwater microbial communities from aquifer - Crystal Geyser CG09_land_8/20/14_0.10 (SPAdes) (version 2) | ecosystem: Environmental > Aquatic > Deep subsurface > Groundwater | place...
AGCGGTTTGAAAAGCGGTCAATTCTAGACAAAAACACCGTAAAATCTTTTTTATTTGATAATTGCTTAATTTGCTATATTTCATGGGCTTTTCTAGAGATTATACCAAAATCTTCTAGACAAGACCCATTTTTAATTTCTCTTACTCAGCTCTAATTAAGAGCGGTATAATCCTTATTGCTACCTTTGGTTATAAAATAAAAAAAGTAGAACCGGCCATCACGTGAAAATTTTAGAGAAATTATCAGAAATTTTGAACGATAAAGATATTGAAATAATTGGAGATAGAATGAGAAAGAAAAGAAATTTAGACTTATATGAAGGAGGCATAATTATTTCTCAAAAAGAAGTAAAAGATTACTTAGATTTTATAAAACAAGTAATTAAAAGAACGGAAGAATATTTAAAGAATCAAAAATCTTTATTTTAATTCCTAATAATAAAGTAAAAACAGAATAAACCCCATCTCGCCTCAGCACAAAGCAGCACAAATAATGCCAGATACATTTTGCACTCCTTGAAGCCATAACCTCATGGAGTTTTACAACCATATTCATTGTAAATATACCGGTGTTAAAGGATTGGCAAATACCCCTAAAATTGTGTGGCATTATACAATACCTTGACATGCCGTATTTTCGTGCTATACTGTAGGTATAGTTCATTCCGCCGTGGGGCGGACTTTCTTTTTGAGAAATGGGCTATACTTAAGAAAATACATTAAAATCTTATGTTTGATTTAAAAACCATATTAGTAGCTATCCAGCAAATTGCCGGGGAGCGGGACATTTCCGAGGACCGCGTGCGCGAGATTGTTGAAGCTGCGTTTGCGGCAGCATATCGCAGAGAATACCGCACCAAAAACGAAATTGTGCGAGCGCGGTTCAATCCCAAAACCGGCGACCTTTCGTTTTATCAGGTAAAACTCGTGGTGGATGAATCCATGCTCCAACCAGAAGGCGAGGAAGAAACCGGTGAGCAGTATACGGAAGACGAATCCGGACAGAAAAAAATCAAGTTTAACCAGGACAGGCATATCATGCTTGACGAGGCGCGAAAAATAAGACCGAACATTTTCACTGGCGAGGAATTGGAATTTCCGCTGGAGACCAAAACAGAATTCGGTCGCATTGCCGCGCAAACCGCAAAGCAAACCGTGTTGCAGAAACTGCACGAGACGGAAAAAGAAAACCTGTTTAATCAATTCAAGGCAAAAGAAGGCGAGATTATCAGCGGGATTATTCAGCGAACCGATGGCAGAAACACATTCGTAGATTTGGGTAAAACAACAGGCGTGTTGTTCAGCGATGAAACCATTCCATTTGAACATTATCGCATCGGTGACCGCATGAAGTTTTATGTGGTGTCTGTTGAACAAACGAATCGCGGGCTCTCCATCGTGCTTTCCCGTTCGCATCCGCGTTTCATTGTGAAATTATTTGCTTCCGAAGTTCCCGAAATCGCTGAAGGCACGGTGGAAATCAAGTCAATCGCGCGCGAAGCAGGTTCCCGCACCAAAATTGCCGTGGCATCCAATAACGATTCTATTGACCCGATCGGCGCGTGCGTGGGGCAAAAAGGAACGCGCGTAACAACCGTGATACAAGAACTTGGCAATGAAAAAATAGATATCATTTTGTGGTCAGACGACCCCGCGGCGTTCATTACCAACGCGTTGGCCCCAGCAAAAGTAACCGACGCGCAAGTCAGGCCCGACCATTCTGCTCGCGTGTTCGTTCCCGCGGACCAGCTGTCGCTTGCGATTGGAAGAGACGGACAAAACGTTCGACTTGCGCACCGTTTGACTGATTGGCGCATTGAAATCAGGTCAGCTGCGCGGCCAAATGAAATTGTAGAGGGCGGAAGTTCGGAACCGCCAGAAACCGAACATACTGCTAAAAACACAATAGAAATTCAAGCAGTTGTTTCAGATACCCATAAAACCGAATCAGAGCAAGCGGGAATTGATACAACCGATGAATCGTCAGAATCGGCATAGACAATAGTATCGCTTGTTATCCGTATAAATCAGCTCTATCTGTATAAATCAGCGGTTGTATAATAAAATGCATAGACGCGTATTCCGCAACTTTCTTTTTGAATGCAAGCGTGATACACTACCCATACAGTGTTGCGAAAAAAAACAAAAACGCGGGTGATTGAGAAAACCCGCATACATAAAACTGATACAGGCTCTGCAGAAGTCCAGATTTCGTTGTTGAACAAACGAATCGAAGAATTATCCGAACATTTGAAAACCAACAAAAAGGATTTTTCGTCACGCAGGGGTTTGCTGCAAATGATTATCAAGCGCAAGCGTTTGACTAATTGGCTCAAAACGAATTATCCCAAACGATACCAAAAACTCGTCAAGTTGGTTGGATGAGAAAAATAATTTTTGTGTATGACAAGCATTAAACATAAAGCTCAGCGCGTAGCGATTTTCATAGATGTGCAGAATTTGTATCACTCTGCAAAAAATCTGTTCAAGGCGCGTGTGAATTTTGAAAATGTGATTAAGTACGCGCTTGCCGGCAGGCAGCCTGTGCGCATTTTGGCATATGTGGTTAAGTCCGAGGGCATTGAAACAGACCGTCCGGCAATTGGGGAAAACGCGTTTTTTGAGGCGTTGCAAAATTTCGGCATTGAACTTCGCATGAAAGATTTACAAGTGTACGCAGGAGGTTTGAAAAAGGCAGATTGGGATGTAGGGCTTGCGGTTGATGCGATTCGACTCGCGCCTAGCGTTGACGCCGAAGTGCTGATAACCGGCGATGGCGACTTCATCCCGTTGATTGAATATTTACAAGGAAGAGGCACGCAAGTTGAGGTCATGGCGTTTGGTAAAAGCGCGTCGGGAAAACTTAAAGACATTGCGGACGAATTCATTGATTTGGGTGAACGGCCGCGCGTATTTTTATTCAAAACTCCGGAGCGGTCTTCATAAATTCATTCGCGTTGATATTACTTTATATGGATAAAAAAATCTTTACTTTGGAATACGCGGGGCGGACGCTTTCCGCAACATTTTCACCGCTTGCCCAACGAGCCGACGCATCGTGCATGCTGCAATACGGCGATACCACGGCGTTGGTGACGCTTGTCGCGGGCAAACAAGATAAAGAAGGAATTGATTTTTTCCCGTTGACCGTTGATTACGAAGAAAAATACTACGCAGCGGGAAAAATCTACGGCAGCAGATTTGTGCGCCGCGAAACACGTCCGACCGAAGCAGCTATTTTAACTGGCCGGCTCATTGACAGAACCATTCGTCCGCTGTTTGACCATCATATGCGCAAAGATGTTCAGATTGTCGTAACCGTGCTCTCTATTGACCGGGATAACGACCCTGACTTTTTGGGTCTTTTGGGCGCGTCGCTGGTTGCGTCGCTTTCTTCTGTTCCGTTTCACGGTCCGGTTGCGGGCGTTCGCATCGCGTCAGTTCATAACACCGCCGTGGTGCTTCCGACCTATGCGCAGCGCGAAGAGGCAGACATTGATTTGTTTGTCGGCGGAACAAAAAATAAAATGAATATGATTGAGTGCGGGGCAAAAGAGGCGCATGAAGCTGACATAGTAAAACTCCATATCCAAGCGCATGACGAAATTAAAAAACTTATTGCGTGGCAGGAAGATATTATCAAACAATTCCCGGTGACGAAAATGATTGTGTCGTCCAAGCAGTTGGATGATGAAACAAAAAAACTTGTTGATGATTTTATACGAGCTAATCTTGAAAAAACGCTGTTTGGCAATGAGTCAATTGAAGGAGGGGAGAAAATAAACGGATTGTATGATGCGTTAAGTCAAGTTCTTGTTGAGCATGGCAAACAGGATTTATTTTCATGCGCGCAAACATATGTGTCAGAAGCGATTGACGCGCTGGTGCATACGTACGCGCTTGAGCGCGGCACGCGCGTTGACGGCAGGGCGCTTGACCAAATCAGGCAGCTTGAAGCACAGGTTGGTGTAGTGCCCCGTGCGCACGGAACCGGATTGTTTATGCGCGGTATGACGCATGCATTATCTGTTGTAACATTGGGCGCTCCGGGAGATTATTTAGTTGTGCAGGGCATGGAGGTAAATGAGCAAAAGCGTTTTATACATCAATACAATTTTCCTGCGTATTCAACAGGAGAAACCGGACCGTTTCGCGGGCCCGGACGCAGGGAAATCGGGCACGGCGCGCTCGCGGAAAAAGCGATTGCGCCGTTTATTCCGTCCAAAGACGAATTTCCGTATACGATTCGCGTGGTGACTGAACTTATGTCGTCAAACGGTTCAACGTCCATGGCGTCTGTGTGCGGAATATCGCTTGCGCTAATGGATGCGGGTGTCCCCATTAAAAAGCATGCGGCTGGGATTTCCATAGGACTTATGAGCAACGCAAGCGGGGACTATGTGCTGTTGACAGATATTCAAGGTCCCGAGGACCATTATGGAGATATGGATTGTAAAATAGCAGGAACGCGCGATGGCATTACGGCAATGCAAATGGATGTGAAAGTTGAAGGCATTACACCCGAGATTTTAAAGCAAGCGCTTGACAGAGCTCAACAGGCGCGTATGCTCATTTTAGATGTGATGGAAAAAACTATTGCTTGTCCGCGCTCGGAACTTTCCATATATGCGCCGCGCGTGATAATTATGCACATTTCGAAAGACAAAATTGGCGACGTGATCGGGCCTGGCGGGAAAATTATTCGTGGCATTACCGAGCGTACCGGCGCATCAATTGACATTGAGGAAGACGGGACGATTTTCGTTACTGGTGAAAATAAAGATTCGGCACAGCAAGCTGTTGATATTATCCAGGGGCTGACCAAGGAATTTACTGTAGGAGAAATCGTTGACGGGACTGTTGTGAAAATACTGGATTTCGGGGCGGTTGTTGAAATCGGTCCGAATGCGGAAGGGTTGCTTCATATTTCCGAATTAACACCCGAACGCGTCAATAGCGTTGAGGATGTGGTGCAACTCGGCCAAAAAATTCAAGTCAAGGTGACCGATGTAATGCCTGGCGGAAAAATCAGGTTGTCGTTACGGCAAATGACGCATCCAGGGCAGGAACGTTCCGAAACGCCACGACAACCGTACAATTCCAGACCTCGATTTGATAATAGGAAGCCGCACGGACACCAACAATAATTTGGTTCACAATACGAAAGGAATTTTTATTTATGGCAACAGCACCACAAAACATTCACGCGTATTTTCCGAATATTCGAATTCGCACCATGCGAAAAGACCTTGAAACGCTGCAGTCAGGCGGCGGCACGATTTCTGAACCAGAGCGCGTTATAGAACCGGAACCTCCGGCATTTGCACAACCAGAAGGGCAATCTCAACCCGTGCACATTATTGAGCCCCCGAAACTTGAATCAGCGCCTTCGCAAATTCAGCAGGAGCAGAAACCGCGTTTAGAAGATTTTGTACAACAGTCGTATCCAAAACCGGTTGCTGCTGCGCCTCTGCACACTATTGAGCAAACAATTTCTCAACCGCAGCAAAAACAAAATGTAATATTTATTTACGCGTTGTTGGGCATGGTAGGTTTTGTAGCATTGGGAAGCGTCGGGTATTGGGTTTTGTATCCTCGTCTTGCTGGCAAATTGTTTGTGACGCCGTTGCCAAGCACCGGACCCGTAGTTTCGGTTGTTCCGTCTGAAAGCCCTGCTGCGCAAAATCCTATGATTACGATGAAAGTACAACCGCAAAGCACCCAGATATTTACTTTGCATGTTTCGAGCACAAGCAGCGCGCAATTTTTCGGAACACTTCAATCAAACTTGACAGGTACATTTCCGCCAATCGGCACGACGATGTTTTTCAGCACAATGCTGCCTGACGAAACGTATGTAACGAGTAAAGATATGCTCAAATTGTTTGTGCCAAAAGTTTTGCCGAGCTTTCAAGCAACCCTTGATGCGCCGTATGCGCTATTCGCGTATTGGTATAAAACCCAAACACCCGCTTTTGGCTTGGTTTTTTCGATCGCGCCGGATAAGCTTACGACCGCGAAAGCCATTATGGCAGGGTGGGAAACTGCGCGGATTGAGCAGGACTTTGCGAATCTATTCTTTCCTGCCACGCTTGTTTCAAGACAAGGACAGAATTTCATTGATGTGATGGTTTCCGGATTTCCCGCCCGGATGTTTGCAGTATCGCGTGACGGCGAAACAACAAATTTCATATACGGATTTATCAATAACGACTTATTGATTACCACGGATGCGAAAGCGTTTGAAGTAATCGCAAAAATAATGTGATACGCTTCCATGATTGATGAAGAAACAAAAAAACAGCTTGGCGAGGTTTTACGCGATGAACAAGCAAAAATCGAAGCAGACCTTGCGGCATTCACTATAAAAAACAAGGCGGCTCCCGGGGGGCATGAGTCGATTCTTGCCGAAACAGGGAATGGGTCAAGTCCAGAGGACAAGGCTGATACTATGGTGGCGTTTGAAAAAATGACTTCGGTTGAGCACATGCTTGAAAAACGGCTTGAAGAAATCAAAAGGGCGCTTACTCTTATTGATACGCCGCAATACGGTTTGTGCGAAAAGTGCGGAAAGGAAATTCCATTGGAACGCCTCAAAGTCAATCCTGCCGCAATGACGTGCATTGAACACGCGCCGAAATATTAAATGGATTGTTTTGTCTATGCCTGCAAAAACATTTTCCGGAGCTCCTATTGGTATTAGCGCGCTTCTCATTGAAGTTGAGGTTGACCTTTCCGGAGGCATTCATGCGTTTCACATCGTTGGTCTTGCGGATAAGGCAATTGACGAATCAAAAGAGAGAATCGGATTGGCGCTGAAAAACAGCGGGTTGAAACCCCCGCTTTCTTTTAATAAAAAAATAACCGTCAATCTCGCGCCTGCGGATTTGAAAAAAGAAGGTTCGGGATACGACCTTGCCATTGCAATCGGATTTTTATTGGCAAGCGGCCAACTCATGGGGATTGATGTTTCTAAAACAGTGTTTATCGGCGAACTCGCGCTTGATGGATTCGTGCGCAGGGTTCCGGGCGTAGTGTCCATTATTGAGTATGCGCGCACGTCAGGATACGAAACCGTGTATATTCCCCAGGCGAATAAAAACGAAGCAGCATTTTTCGCTTCGGACATATGCGTGATTCCCGTGCGGACGCTTACTGACCTTGTGCTTCATCTTGAACATAGACACATACTTCCGCGGCTTGAGCAAAAAATAACTGTTACGGAACAAGAACTGTTATTTGATATTTCTGAAATTGCAGGGCTTGAAAACGCAAAACGCGCGCTTGAAATCGTTGCGGCAGGGGGGCATAACGTATTACTCAAGGGTTCTCCGGGAACCGGAAAAACGCTTTTGGCAAAAGCTATCCCGTCAATTTTACCCCCGCTTTCGCAAGAAGAATCAATGGAACTCACGAAAATTTACAGCGTGAGCGGCCTTTTGGATGACGCAACGCCAGTGATGAGCTATCGACCGTTTCGCGCGCCGCATCACAGCGCATCGCTTCCGTCGTTAATAGGCGGGGGGACAAATCCCAAACCCGGAGAAATCAGTTTGGCGCACCGAGGCGTGTTGTTTTTGGATGAATTTCCCGAGTTCCCGCGCCATGTACTTGAAAGTTTACGCCAGCCGCTTGAGAGCGGAACTGTGATTGTGTCACGGAGCCGCGGAACCATGGTGTTTCCCGCGCAGTTTATTTTGGTTGCGGCGATGAATCCGTGCCCGTGCGGATGGTACGGCGACCCGAGACATGAATGCGTATGTTCTATGCAAAGCATTACGAAATACCAGCAAAAAATCTCAGGTCCGATATTAGACCGTATTGATATGGTTGTTACAGTTCCCCGTATTCCATTTTCCAAACTCAATGCTCCAAGAAACGAAACGCTGTCGAGTGCAATCAAAGAGCGCGTGACAATTGCGCGGCGCATTCAATATGACCGATTGCGCGAAGTGCGTCTTTTTACCAACAGCGAAATGGCTCCCAAGCATATCAGGAAGTTTTGCGAATTGGATGCGGCATCGCAGCAATTGTTATTTCAAGCAGAGCATACATTTGTGCTGTCCCCGCGGGCATTGCACCGGATTATCCGCGTTGCGCGAACCATCGCGGACCTTGCGCAGTCCCCAAATATTCAATCGCATCATCTTGCAGAAGCATTGCAGTATCGGGATGAGCGATAAACCGCGTATTGTTTTTTCTCGGTGGTGCTGGGGGCGGGAGTCGAACCCGCACGCCTTACGGCATCAGTTCCTAAAACTGATGTGTCTGCCAATTTCACCACCCCAGCATTTATATAGGGCGCGCCATTCTGACAAATTATTTGTAGGAATTAGCAGTGTTGTTTACTTTTTCGAAAAAAGGAAAACACTCGGACTTCTTACATATTTATTACAATAGTATGTATGCATAGCATGCATGAAGGTGTGAAGGAATTTGATTTGTCTGTATTTGGGACGATCGCTCAAAATAGAGACAAATCGAATAATATTATTAATAAACTATCCGAATATAACAAAATAACAAAAATGCAAAAAGGGTAAACAGATGATAGAGTATTGAAATAGTTCGCTGGTTCAAAGCCGTACCAGTTCGCTGCCAGAAGTGTTTCTGAAACCAATTTCCTTCATTTTGAAAAGTAAACAATGTTAGGAATTCTTACAAGTTATTATACCTTGTAGAAAATGGCAAGAAAATATGAAATATTTTCAAGCCGACATTCAGAAGTTTAGACATGCCATGATGCATGTTGCTCCAACATCGGAATCAACTATTTGACGGAAAATATTTATTTCCTGCGGGGTATAAGGTGTTGCGCATAAAAAAACCAAATCCCGAACTGCGTCGGGATTTGGAATAAAATATTCGGGAAAATAACTTACACGCCTATCCGCCTCCACCACTTACACTTCTTACAAGCGCTTCAATGCCTTTTGCAAACAGCGCAATGCCAATACCAATTGCTGCGTATAAAATCTTTTGATTTTCCACCTTGGTCTTTTCTGGGTCTCCTTTTGCCTGAATATAACCTATACCCGCCATCAATATCCAGTAAATTGCCCAAATAACCAACACAGTAAATAGAACGCCTAATATCTTCTCAATAAGGTCAAGAAGACCTTGATAAGTTAGCGGATTGTTTGGCAATGGCTCCGGAGTAAATGCTAATGCTACGCTCGTAAGCGCCAAAAATACAGGCGCAATAAACGTGAATTTTTTAACAAGTGATATCATATAAAAAGAGTGTTATTTTATAATCTCTGCTTTATTGTAAAACTGTATTTATCCAGTGTCAAGAGTGCTTGTGGACATTTGTATAACAAGAGCGCTTTTGGGTTTTAGCACTTGATTTGACCTTTTGCACTTTAAGGTATTTCCTGAATTTAAAACTGTCCTGTGTGCGATACGCGGGTTTTCCTTGTCTATTTCCGATTTTTGCGTAGTTTGGCATATACAAGTATAATACCAGTAATTTGGAATGTTTGCCACCGCTTTTGGACGATTAGCTCAGTTGGTTAGAGCGCTTCGTTTACACCGAAGAGGTCGCAGGTCCGAATCCTGCATCGTCCACAGAAAAAATCTAACCGGGTTCATACTTCATTGTCCGTACATCATTTTTGTGTTACAATAAGATATATTCTTATTTAATTTTTGGAATTTGGAATTTAGGTTTTTGGAATATGATTCTTACGTGGTACGGGGCTTCGTGTTTTAAAATTGAAACGCAGGATATGACGCTTGCGTTGAGTCCGTTTGGTAAAAACGAGGCATTAGGTATTGCAAAATCTCCGAGATTTAAAGCCAATATTATGCTGATTTCACAGCATACGCCTTTGTATAACAGCGCTTCGGGCATTGACAATAATCCGTTTGTTATAGACCAGCCGGGCGAGTACGAGGTTGGGGGCATATTTTTCTACGGCATACAAACACCAAGTGCAAACACGGCGTTTGTTATCAGGTCCGAAGACATAACGATTGCGTATCTTGCGGGTATGAAGGATGTGAAACTTTCCGAAGAAATCATGCGCAGATTTGAAAACGCAGACATCCTGATAGTTCCGTCAGGAGGAGATGATGTATACAACAGCAGCCAAGCAGCTCGCATTGCGGCGCAGCTTGAGCCGTGTCTTGTAATTCCCATGCACTACAAAGTTTCCGGCATGAAGGGAAAATGGCAAGGGGTTGATGCGTTCATCAAAGAGATGAATGCGCAACCTGAAAGTCAAGATAAGCTGAACATTCGCAAGCGCGATATTCCAAAAGAAGGTATGCGCGTTGTCGTGCTTGAACCGCAGGGGATAACCAAAGTATAATACCAAGACTATGCTGGAAACACTTCGCAATATCCGCAAACAGCCAAAGCATGTCAGGTCAGCCATTTTTTATATGGTTGCCGTGGTTGTGATTCCCGTAACATGTGCGGTGCTTATTTTTTCTTTTTATCAAACAATAAAAAATGTCAGCTTGAATCCTGGTAGCGTACAAGAACAAACATTTGGCCAACGCGCGTCTTCGTACGTAACCGTGTTATTTAGGCAGGCGCGACAAGGAATTACAAATATGCAAACTGTATTGGACAAAGAGTTCGGAAATGTACGGGTGACTGATATATGGAATACACTGATGCGGTCGCTGCAAGGAAAACCGGATGTACAGCCAATTGACACCGGCACGCAGATTATGCTTCCTGTGCCCCTTGCGTCGTCAACCGCATCGTCAACCGAGTAAAAATCCAAGTTATGCCCACGCAAAAAGATTCAAAACAATCAAGCGGCGTTGCGCACCGTATTGAAGCGCGTGATATTGTGCATGAAATGAAGGAGTCGTATTTAACATACGCAATGTCCGTGATTATCAGCCGCGCGCTTCCCGATGTCCGGGATGGACTCAAACCCGTGCAGCGCAGGATTTTGTATGCCATGCATGAAATGGGATTGCGCCATACGGCAAAAACCGTGAAATCCGCGCGCATCGTGGGAGATACCATGGGGAAATACCATCCGCACGGCGATTTGGCTTTGTACGATTCATTGGTTCGTATGGCTCAGCCGTTTTCACTTCGATATCCATTGGTTATTGGACAGGGAAATTTTGGGAGTATTGATGGCGATAGCGCCGCAGCCATGCGGTATACCGAAGCGAAAATGTCAGCAAGGGCCGAGGCAATGCTTGCAGACATTGAAAAGCAGACAGTTGATTTCATACCTAACTATGACAACCGATTGCGCGAGCCGAAAGTACTGCCCGCGCGCATTCCGAATTTGCTCGTGAACGGTTCCATGGGCATTGCGGTTGGTATGGCGACAAATATCCCGCCGCACAATATGTCAGAAGTTGCAGATGCATTGAGGCATTTACTGAAAAATTCCAAAGCGAGCACCGGTGAGTTGCTGCACTATATTCAAGGCCCTGATTTTCCAACAGGGGGAATTATTTTCAACAAACAAGATATTGCTGCGGCGTATAGCATTGGCAAGGGATCGTTTGTGTGCAGGGGAAGGGCGGAAATTATGGAACGGGTCAGGGCGAAACGCGAGACAGGCGATTTTGATATTGTGATTACAGAAATTCCGTACGAAGTGAATAAGGCGAATATGATCAGCCGCATAGCAGAACTTGTAGAACAAAAAAAGATAGATGGCATCAGGGATGTCCGTGACGAATCTGACAAGGACGGGCTTCGCGTGGTGGTGGAGTTGAAGCCCGGCGCGCAAGCGCAAAAGATTTTAAACCAGCTGTTCAAGTTTACGGATTTGGAAAAGATATACCATATGAATATGATTGCGCTGGTTGATGGAATCCAGCCGCAAACATTATCGCTCAAAGAAATTCTGCAAGAGTTTTTGAAACATCGGAAATCGGTTGTGGTGAAACGCACGCAATTTGATTTGCAGCGTACCGAAGAGCGTATTCATATTTTGCAAGGATTGGCTCGGGCGCTTGACCATATTGACGAGATTATTAAAATTATTCGCGCGTCCGAGAGTCGCGACAAAGCACGTGAGAATTTGATAAAGAAATTCAAACTGTCGGATAAGCAAGCTGACGCAATTTTAGCAATCCGTTTGGAGCATCTGGCGCGGCTTGAACGCGAAAAAGTACACGCTGAACTTGCAGAAAAGCAAAAATACGCAAAAGAATTGCAAAACATTTTGAACGACCCGCGCAAAATATTGGATGTAATTGACAACGAGCTGCAAGAAATCAAAACGGCATACGGCGACGCGCGCAAGACCGCGATTGAACGCGGGAAAATCCAAGAAATAAACGAAGAAGAATTAATTCCCGAAGCGCCGACCGTGGTTACGGTATCGCGTGCGGAATATATCCGCAGGATTAATCCCGAACACTTCCGCGTGCAAAAGCGCGGCGGTAAAGGCGTGATGGGGTTTGAAGCAAGGGGCGAAGATGATGCAATGAAAATTGTGGTAAGTTGCAGCACACACGATACGCTTATGTTTTTTACCGACACGGGCAAAATCTTTTTCTTGAAGCCATATGACCTTCCTGAGTCGTCGCGCGTATCCCGTGGGAAACCTATAAACAATTATCTCGGCGTTTCCGAGAATGAAAAAATCGTTGCCTGCATTCCGTACCACAATCACGAACACGACAGCCAGTATTTGGTATTGACTACGCGTTTAGGCATTACCAAAAAATGCGCGCTGAAGGAAATTATGGAGCGTCAGCGAAACGGCATCAGAATCATAACGCCGAAAAAAGACGATGTGATGGTTGCTGCGGGGTTTTCAACAGGAAAAGATAACATCATTTTGGCGACTCAATATGGCAAAGTCATCCGGTTTTTCGAAACACAAATTCGGGCACAGGGCCGTGCGACAAGCGGCATAAAAGGTATGACGTTGAAAAACAACGATGCGGTCATAGGTATGGGTATTGTTTCAAAAGAACAAGAAAAAACAAGTTCAATGTTGGTGGTAACGCAATATGGATTTAGCAAAATGACGCCGCTGAAGCAATACCGTATGCAAAGACGCGGCGGCAGCGGAATTAAAACCGCAAAAATCACAAATAAAACCGGTGTGATTGTAAGCGCAACCGTGTTTACCCACCAGGAAGCGCTCATTGTTGTGTCTCAAAACGGGCAAACCATTCGCATTGGTATGGATGCGATTCCTGTTCAGGGACGGTTAACGCAAGGCGTACATATTATGAAATTAGACACAGGTGATTGCATTACGAGCACCACTTGCATATGATATTCACCAAGCAACTCTTTAATTGTTTATATGTGTTCGCACTTTTTTCTTTTTTAAGGGGGGACGATTTGATATTTTCAGGAAATATATGGTGCATACCATTGCCATGACATCAACTATTACACAACTTGGGCAGTCGCGCGTTGAACTAAAGATTTCGGTTCCCACAGGCGAGTTTCAATCATTTGTTGATGCCGCCCTGAAAGATTTTACCGCAGAGGCGGAATTCCCTGGGTTTCGCAAGGGCAAGGCGCCTGCCCAACTTGTTCAAGAAAAAATCGGAGAATTCGCTTTGTATGAGCATGCGGCAAAAAACGCGGCAATGAAATTCTTTGCTGACGCAGTTACCGAACATTCGCTTGACCCGATTGGAAAGCCGGACGTGGAAGTACTTAAACTTGCACCCGGCAATTCGTTTGAATTCAAGGCGGTTTTTTTCGTCATGCCCGATGTAAAACTGCCAAATTATCGCTCAATTGCGCAATCGCTCAAGCCTGAATACCATTCTGTATCTGTTTCTGAAGACAAAGTGCAAGAAGCGCTTGCGTGGCTGCAAAAGTCGCGCAGGACATATACAGATGTCTCGCGCCCTGCGCAAACAGGAGACCGTATTACATGCGATTTCACTATTTTGGAAAACAGCAAGCATGTTGAACACGAAACGCAAAAGGATTTCATGTTTGTTATTGGTGAGGCGCGTGTTTTGCCGGGTTTTGAAGAAAAAATTATTGGCGCGGCTGCCGGTATTACAACATCATTTACCCTCACGATTCCAGACAATTATTGGAATAAAGACATTGCTGGCAAAATCGTAAATTGTAATGTGGTAATAAAAAAAATTGGACAAACGCACAACCCGATTTTGGATGACGCATTTGCAAAATCCATTAGTAAATTTGAAACAATGGATGCATTGCGCGCAAATATTGCTAAAGGGCTGGAAGCAGAAGAAAAAGAAAAAGAGCAGCAACGATTCCGTACGTTAATACTTAAACGCATTGACGAAAAAACTGAAATTGACACCCCTGCTCTCTTGGTTGAACGCGAACAAGATATGATGGTGCACGAGCTTCGCCACGCGATTGAAGAAACGGGCATTGACTGGCGCACATATATGACACAGATTCAAAAGACCGAGGATGAAATTCGTAATGAATTCGCCAGCCAAGCCAAGGACCGCGTGCGGTTTGCTTTGATTTTGGATGCGATTGCGAAAAAACAAGCCATTGAACCGACAAAAGAGGAAATTGAACAAGAAGCGAACAAGGCATTGGCGCGTTTTAAAAATCCGCAGGAAGCTGAAAAAACAATTGACGTTACGGCTTTGATTTCGTATACTAAAAGTGTGCTTATCAATGAAAAAGTTTCTCGCATGCTTGAAAACATCGCGTTAGGAAAATAACATACAAAGCAATATGGACGAATACGCGCAACTGATTCCTATGGTGGTTGACAAAACCCAGTTCGGTGAACGGGCGTTTGATATTTATTCAAGGCTTTTGCAAGAACGGATTGTGTTTTTGGGCGGTCCGATTACTGACCAGGAAGCGAATTTGATTATCGCGCAGCTGCTGTATTTAGACCATGAAAATCCCGAACAGGATATTAAAATGTATATCAATTCGCCAGGCGGCGTGGTGCCTGCCACTCTTGCGATTTACGACACCATGCAGTTAGTGAAAGCTAATATCCAAACCATTGCGGTCGGCATTGCCGCGTCTGCGGCCGCAGTGCTATTGGCAGCCGGAACCAAGGGCAAACGTTTTGCGCTTCCCAATTCTGAAATGCTTATCCATCAGTTGATTATCGCGGGCGAAGGAATTTCTGGCCAAGCAACCGACATTGAAATCCAGACGCGCGAGATTTCGCGCATGAAAAAACAGCTTAACAACATTTTGGCGCGCCATACGGGCCAACCTATTGCTAGGATTGAAAAAGATACGGACAGAGATTTTTACATGATTCCAGACGAGGCAAAAGCATACGGGCTTATTGACGGCATTTTACAAAAAACAAATGTCAAACCAGCTGTCAAAAGAAAATGAAGCTCCACGGCTTTATGGTTCGGCTATGCTCGCCATCTCTTCGAGGCCCTGAGGACTCCTCAGGGCCTCGAACGGCCTGAGCGAAACGAAGTACAAACCGTGGTATCTTCATTGGCTTTGACGAGCGAAATCCGCGTTGCTGCCAACGGGACGAATGCGGATAAAATAAGAAAAGAGAATTTTGCTAAGGCCCAAAATAGAAATAAATCAATAAATCATTCGTAACTATCCTATTGAACGATCGTTCAGTAGGATATCGAGCTCAATAAATCCATTCGACAAAGGTATACCATGTAGTGAGTTTTCGACTTAATCAGCGTTTATTCTTGTTGCATTATTAGTTTTCAACATGCGCAATTTATTCTTTATATAATACACAATACTTTCTTTTTCCCACTTTGTGGGATTGTTGAAAATCTACTACTTGGCAAACGGGTTCGCCGCACCGTGCACTTCAAAGTGCAAATGGCATCCGGTAATTCCGTCCATGCGACCAGTGTCGCCGATTACACCTATCAAGTCTCCGGCATTGACATACGCGCCGCTTGATACGAACTGCGCGGATACATGCGCATACACGGTTTGCACATTATTGCCATGGTCAATTTTGATAAATCCGCCGTATCCATCATTCCACCCTTGCATAACCGCATTTGTCACAAACCCTTGGGCTGATGCGTATACCGGCGTGCCGCATGCATTTACAATGTCAACTGCGTTGTCGTAATGCAGTTTGCCCGAATTCCAGCCCGTTGTCGGAACTCTGAAATACTTACCATTATTCGTTGCAGGCAATTCATTACCCAATGAATCAGGAATAGCAAAGGCAAGTTTTTCCTGCGTGTCGCCGCCCGGAATAATCAATTGCTCGCCTACAAAAACATTTTCGCTGTCAGCCAAATGATTTGCCGCGCGAACACGGTCTGAAGAAATATTATAAAGCGCGGCAATGCTTTCCACGGTTTCCTGCGGTTCTACCTGGTGCAAAATGCCTGACATAGGCAGAATCAACAATCGCTGACCTGGTTCCAACACATTTCCTTTCAGATTATTAACCCATACAATCGTGTTTTCGCTGATACCGAACTTTTGAGAAAGCATAGCAAGCGTATCGCTTGTTTCCACTTCATATATCATAATGCTATCAATACTGGAAGCTGACAGCCCTGCGGTCGAAGGAATGTCCGGTTCTTGGACAAGCAGTGGCCAACCAAACAACGTTTGTTGATTTGCCAACGAACCATGCGGCTGGTATGCCAAAGTTTGACCATGCATTTTCATTTGCTCAACATCCGCATACGCAACAGCGGGAATCTCCGGGCCGCCGGTAAAATTTTTGTATTGGCGAAAACTGTCCTGCTCCGCGCGAAAAAACACCATACCCAAAACCGCTACGGATAAAGCCAAAGCAAAAACAGGCACGGAAAACCATTGTTCAGGCGCCTTAAAACCGCGAACTATGAAAAACGCCCTTTTGCCAAAATGACGCGCGTTTGATATTTTCAATTGAAAAAGCCGAATTCCTTTGGAAATCCTGGTCTCGTTCCCAGTAATATGTACGACATTATGCAGGAATGGCTTTGAAAGCCGAATAAATTGAAAGAACCGGCGTAAAAAATCAGTATTCACAAAGTTAAGGTTGTATTGTACCAAACATACAAAAGAAATCAATGCTGATATTTGCCAAATTTTCCTTTAAAATGTGCGTTTTTGCTCTTAAAAATGTACAAGGACAACTATTTTTAAAGGGTAATTGGTAAAAATCCTTTAAAAAGAGTAGTATAAAAATACGAAACAATGGCCATAAAAAACGATTCGAGAATAATTTTAATGGATTTGAACGACCAGCAAAAACAAGCTGTTCTGGCAACCAAGGGCCCGGTGCTTATTGTTGCCGGCGCAGGGTCTGGCAAAACCAAAACTTTAACATACCGAGTTGCATACCTTATTAGCTCCGGCGTTACACCAGAATCTATCGTGGCATTGACTTTTACCAACAAAGCAGCTGGCGAGATGAAACAACGGATTATGCGCCTTTTAGGACGCAAAAAGCAAGGCAACGAGAATTTTCCGTTTATCGGCACATTTCATAAGTTCGCTTTATCGCTGGTAAAACAATATGCGAAGCGCTTGGGATACACGGGCCCGCTTACGATTTACGACGAATCAGACAGCGTATCGCTTATGCGCCAGGTTATAAAAACCGTGGATGGCGACAGCGCGACAGACAAAATAGCTTTTCGGCTCATGCACCAGATTTCATATATCAAAAACAAGGGTGATATTCTTGAAAAGGGCGAAGGGATTATTCAAGACAACCTCAAACCGTACTGGAACGCGTATGAGACCATGCTTCGCGCGCGCAATGCAATTGACTTTGACAATATTATTTTGGACGCGGTCAATCTCGTTCAAACAAACATGGACATTCGTGAGCGATTACAAAACCGATTCCGTTATTTTTGCATTGACGAATTCCAAGACACAAACACGCCGCAGTACGCACTTATGAAACTCCTTGCGGAAAAACACAAAAATATATGCGCCGTGGGTGATGATTGGCAGTCAATTTATTCGTTTCGCTGCGCTGATTTCACGCACTTGCTGAAATTCGAACGCGACTGGCCGGGCACGCGCGTCTTTTTTCTGGAACAGAATTACCGGTCCACGCAAACCATTTTGGACGCAAGCCACGGCGTTATTTCACAAAATGTATTCCGCACGCAAAAAAAATTGTTTACCCGCAACCCCGATGGCGATTTAATTTCCATTGTTCGGCTGCAAGATGAACGCGCCGAAGCGTTTTGGATTATGGAAAAAATTCAGGAAAAAATAGCGCATGGGAAAAATCTTTCCGACTGCGTCATTTTGTTTCGCACGAACGTCCAATCGCGCGTGTTTGAAGAATTATGCATGGAACGAAACGTCGCGTATCAACTCGTAGGCACATTCAGGTTTTATCAACGCAGGGAAATCCAAGACCTGATCGCGTATGCGCGGGTAATTCACAATCCCTTGGATACCGTAAGTTTAAGCAGAATTATAAATGTTCCGCGCCGAGGTATCGGGCAAACCACTATTGAAACGCTTGAAAAAAACAACTGGGACTCATATTCAGGGCTTTCCGTAAAGGCAGCAAAAACTGTCAAGGATTTTCAAAAACTTTTGGACACATTCCGCACATTGGCAAAGACCTATTCGGTTTCGGAACTTTTGGAAACTATCGCGACAAGCATCAAATACCGCGACTATCTGGACCCTGATATGAACGAGGGAAAAGAACGCTGGGAAAATGTGCAAGAACTTATCGGCATTGCCAAAGAATATGGAACCACATCAGGCCTTGCGCGGTTCTTGGAAAATGTGCAACTCATGCAAGACACCGACAGTTATGAAGCAAACAGCCAACGCATCACGTTGATGACCTTGCACAGCGTAAAAGGATTAGAATTTCCGATTGTGTTCATTGCGGGAGTGGAAGAACGCATTCTCCCGCACGAGCGGTCCGTGTCGTCACCCGAGCAGCTTGAAGAAGAACGCAGATTGTTGTACGTCGGTATGACACGCGCAAAACAGGAATTATACCTCACTTGCGCGCACAATCGGTTGCTCCACGGAGAATACGCAACAAATCCTCCGTCGCGATTTCTGCGCGACATCCCGGAACGCTTGACGCATTTTGTTGACCAATCAATTCATTTAAGATTATCAGACGAGTATGGCGAAAGAAACACCATTTATCTTTAAGTCATTACTGAACAGGCCTACGCGTCCCAATAAACGTTTGGGTCAGCATTTTTTAACAGACCAAAGCGTTTTGAAAAAAATCACTGCGGCGTGCCGTATTGAACTCAAAGATATTATTGTTGAAATCGGGCCGGGCAAAGGTGCGCTGACAAAATATCTCGCCGCATACCCGAATGCAATCATTACTGTTGAAAAAGACAAAGCGTTGTGCGAAACGCTTGAACAACAATTCCGCAACCAAAAAAATATCTCCATAGTTCGTGCAGATGTTTTACGCTGGAACCCAATTCCCGCAGTGTCAGGCAAAAAATATATTGTCGCAGGAAACATCCCATATTACATCACAGGGAAACTCATCCCCATGCTTTTGCAGTCATGGCCCAGACCACAACGTATTGTCCTGATGGTGCAAAAGGAAGTTGCGGGGCGTATGACAGCCCAGCCTCCGCATGCATCCATTATGAGCATCATGACCCAGGCATACGCAGCGCCCCGAATTTTATTTTCAGTTCCCAGAACGCGTTTTTATCCAAAACCAAAAGTTGATTCGGCAGTTATTGAACTTGTGCCCCGGCAGCTTATTCCTATAAACAACCAAAAGGGCTTTAAAAAACTCGTTTGCGCAGGGTTTTCGCATCCACGCAAATATTGCATTTCAAATATATGCGAAAAACTTCCGATTTCAAAACACGCATGCGCTGCGGCGCGCGCATCAATCTTTATACAGCCAACCGCACGCGCGCAAGAAGTGTCTCTTGCGCTGTGGATGAAGCTTTTTGCACTGTTAAAAACACAGTTCTTTTGATATACTATAGAAAAGTACAAGTATGAAAGCATTCCGTATTTTGCTTTTTGGTGTTGTGTGCGCAGGAGCCGCTGTGTTTGCTGTTTTTGTTTTATTCTCATTCACGAAGAATTACAGCATTGTCATTTCTTCAGACAACCAAACGCAGGCTGCGCGCTCATTGCCAAACAACTCTTATGAGAAAATTGTATACCTTGACGCAACAAAATTTTTCGGGTCAAACTTAAGCGTCTTAGCTGGAAGCATTATAGGGAAAAACATACTTTCCCAAAACCCGAACGGTCCACAGCTCGCGAATGCGCAATCGCCGATAGTGCTGAACCAAAAACAAGTTACTCAAGATATCGCAGCCCAAGTATATACGCAGGCAGTCAAAGACCTTACTATATACACTGAAAAAGATATCACCCGTGTTCTTGATACGCAAAACGCGGTTGCGGCATACACACAGGAACTCAAAACAATCAGCAACGCCTATCTTGAACCGTTTCGAAACAAAGATATTTCAGTGCTTGCCGCGCTGGTTATAGAACAAAACGACAACGATGCCAGAAAAATACTGCTTTCTTACGCAGATGCGTCACAACAAGCGCTTGATGAACTTATTAAACTCCCTGTTCCTGATTCATGGGTCACACTTCATCTTGAATTAATGAACATTATTTCCGAAAGCAGATACGCCGCGCTCGCATTTTTAACAATTCAAAACGACCCCGTGCGCGCGAATATTGTTGCGCAAAATTACCAATCGCTCGCTAAACGGTTTACGGCATTCACGCAAGCGCTAAACAACAAAATCAAACAAGACCATATTATTTTCTAACCATATGAATACTCGCCCGACCGTTTTTCTTATGCGCATTTTCCTTACGTACATGGTATGTGTTTTAGGGCTGAGTATGTTTTCCGTACAAAATGCGGTCGCTATTTACGAAGTCCCACCAACAAACCAAGAAGTCTGCGATGACCATATTCCACCAAATTGTTATACTGTTCCTCGTTTCCCGAAACCACCTGAACAACCAAGTGAATCAACGTCAGCGGGCACATGTTCGTGCTCGTGCAGTAGCAGCACAGAAGCATCATGCTCATGTTCATGCACATTTTCAATACCTATACCGCTGCCTGTTATTGACCAAGGCGCAATCAATGCAATTACTGGCGTGGCAGGGGCAATCGCGAAGCTTACTGCTGATATAAGCAACTCAGGAGAAGCAAAGCTTCAAACAGCAGGCATTATACACGATTCAGTTTTTTCATATCTTTCAGCTATGAAGACAGTGTGCGATGATACTATGAAGTTTTTCGGCCAAGATAAATGCAGAACAGTTGTTGAAAACTGGGGAAACTTCTTATCCGACATCCCTAAAAATGTCAGATTAAAAACTATAAACGAAATCCAAAGCACAGACCTGGATTTACGCGCTATGGAAATGCTTAAAGCTACGCTCGGCCTTGGACAAGACAGCTCTGCAGACCAAGAACCATTTAACAAATTTGAAGACATGTATTTAAAACAAGGAACGCAAGAAGGATGGAGAATTACTCCGCACACAACGCTTGGCGGAGCGCTTGTTCACCTGACACAACAAAATAACCGCAACCTTGCCTTAATCACGCAGCAATATTTAGACCAACAAACAGATTCAGCTGTTGAAGCAGGAAAAATGGAAGCGCAATCAGGCCAAGGCGTGCTTTCAAGCCAAGAATGCCTGACCCAATATGTTAATAGAAATGGACAAGTTGTTGGATGCGCGAAATATAGCGCAAACATGACAGAATCAATGACCAACGAAGCAATACGCACTGGCATAAACGCAGAAGTAAACGCGATTACCAGCGCCACAATCCTTTCTTCTGGCATGCAAAGCCAAATCTCTCCTCAACAGGACCCTGATACTGGCTTATACACCGGAGGCATAGCGCTTTTGCGCGGTCTTGCAAACGCCGCCAATGGCGATATTGGCATGTTTGAATCCGGTCCAAGCGCTCCCGCGCCAAAGTTAGTTGCAAAATGCTCCTTGTCATTTACGCCTCAATCAAAAACAGTCCTTGTCGGAAAGAATGCGACCACTTCCATAAGCATATTTATGCAAAACCAAGCAAAACTTAAAGATATTTCCTTGTCTGTCAGCGACACAAATATCATATCGCTCAACACGACCAAACTGGAGCCAAAAGAGGACCCGGGCAAAATCACACAGCAATTTTCCGTGACAATTTCCGGAAACAAACCCGGAACTGCTATTGTTACCGCAACCGCGTCTATGCAAGAAACGCAAGACATATGCGCAGCAGATATCCCGCTCCGCGTAACGGTTGCGCAAGCATGCCTGATTGCGCCTGACAAAACCGATTTCGTATTTCCGGGCCAATCAGATGTCCAATGGACTAATGCGGGTATGCCAAACGAACAATTCACCATGAAACAAAATTTGAAAGCAGACATCTCTGGAACAGCGAATGCTGCGCTGCAGATAAATGCCGTTGCATTCAAGGTATCCAATCCTTTGATTGCAAACGCAACACCAGACTCGGTGTCAATTTCAGGTTCTACTCCTGTAACTGCATCTACGCTTGTCACAGCATTTAAAACAGGAACGAGCACGCTTGAAATCAATGTTACTGCGCCGGACAAACAAACGGTTCTGTGTACAAAACAAATTCCTATGGCTGTTGGTTACCGATGCAAAGCAACGCGCTGTCCTGCATATGGGTGTTATCCCCCAACATGTCAAGATTCCACGCCAGAAACAACATCTCCGCTTCACAGCTGTTACACTTTGAAAAACATTCCACGAACCGAATACTGCGATTATTACACTGGCGTGCGCTTAGCGGACCAAAACAACGCATGGTGCATTGACTCTGCTCCGCCTGTGTTTGCAAATCTCTGCCAAAATGCAGTAAAACAAAGCATATTCGCTGTGCAAATAACAACATTACTTGAAAAATTAACATCTGTTAAGGCATTTTTACACTTGTAAACCTATGAACCGTTTTCAGTTGCATACATCATTATTCTTATTTCTTGCGGCGATATTTATTTGTGCGGGCATACTCGCGCCAAACACAACAGTGCTTGCCGGTTGCCTACCAGAAAACGCTGATTGCGGGGGTGTGATCCTTGAGGAATGCTGCAAGGAACCCACTGAACTCACTTGTTACTCCCCGACCGGAGACCCCAATGCTTTTGACTGGAAATGCATACCAACAGCAGAAGCAGAAACAGCAGCTAGCACTACACCTAATCTTATTGACTGGACTATTACAGGTATTAAGAATATATGGGGGGGAATAGTGACAGGTGTTGCGAATGTTGCAAGTGGATGGTTAGACGACAAAGTTGAAAAGCTTGTTAATTGGTTCATCCACATACTTGCAAGTGTAATGAATGCAATTGCAACGCTTGAGGTATTTTTCATTGTCGCATTTGCGCATCCTGCGTTATTTAAATTCGCAACAGCGCCATTCGTGCATACGGGCTGGTATGTATCTTTACAATTGGCAAATCTGCTTTTGGTGCTCGGGTTGATATACTTAGCAAATAAATTTATCCTGGGACAAGAAAAATTCGGAGATTACTCAAAACTCATTAAATACATCACCTACGCTGTTTTTATCAATTTCAGCTTAAGCATTGCGTCGTTCTTCATCGGCATTTCCAATTACCTTACGCTTGCGTTTTTAAACCTCGGGGGGGCGTCAACCGATACACATATATCATCAACACCTCCAACAGTATGGGACATCGCAGTTAATTTCGGCAATCGATTAGCAGGGGTATTTGAGAGCCTTGCATCGCTTAATGATGCCGGAAACGCAAGCGCAATTTCAAGCATTGCAAATGGCCTTGTCCTTGTTTTATTCAGCATTATGCTTGTCATTATTTTGGGAGCAATTGCGTTCGGATTCATACGGCGCGTTATTACACTTTGGTTCCTGATGATGATTATGCCGCTTGCGTATGTGCTTGATATTGTTGGTGTCAATATTGGAGGAAAAATAGGAGCCGGAGCATCAAAACTATGGCAAGACAGCTTTATGAAACAGCTCACCTTCGGACCTATTATGGCATTTGGTTTGTGGTTCGTGCTTTTGATTATGGCGCGCGTAGGCGAAGCGTATACAAACATAGAAACAGGAGGTGAGTTTACCGATACATTCCAGTCAATACAACATATTATACAGCCTATTGTATTCATTGTAATTTTGGTATTTGCGTTTACACAAGCAAGCAGTATAGCAGGCGGAGCTGGAAAAGGATTTGATAAGGCAATGGGATGGGCGCAAAACTTGCCCCAAAAAGCAGGAGAAAAAATCGGGAAATGGACAAAAGAAGGCGCACAATATATGGGGGCTCAAGCAGGTAAAAAAATTACAGGCACCAAGGCAGGAGAATCATTTATAGCAGCAAATGCAGGCAAACGGGGTTTGGGAGGGAAATTGGCCGGCGCTTTCCAAAAATGGGGTGATTCAAGCAGTAAAATACTTAGTGGCCGCGCTGACCAATATACGGGCGCTGTCAACAGTATGTCAAAAGAAAAATTATTGGATGCAGCAAACGACACAGCAAGAACAGAACCGTTTCGAGCAGCGGCTTTTGCGCGTTTGCAAGAAAAACACAGTGACTTTCTCGCGTATCAACCAGGAGTTGATGAGGCTAAAATTAAAAACATGGAGAAGCTTGCAAAAAAGTATGGCAAAAAGTTTGAAGCAGACGATGTATTTAAATATCGTCCATCTCTTCTTGGCGCGGGTAATGAAGCAAAACAACGCGACCTTGTTCAATCTTTGTCTACGCGCGACCTTGGAAAAGTACAAACAAGTGAATTATTAACTCTTGGCCTTAACAAGAATCTTTCAGCAAATCAAGTAGCTCACCTTCTTTCAACAAAGGAAACAAGTGCGGAGTACACTGCGGCGCAACAACAACAACTTATTGGTGCGCTGCAAACACATAATGGCCCGGCAATCACAGACCTCGGTGTTGGACAGGCTGTTGATATTCTCATCAAACTACAATCTAACCCTTCAAAAATCTTATTTATGAACGCGTTGAAAGCATGTAAAGATCCGGAAAGTAGAACCAAAATCTCCAAAAACGCGGCTGCTGCAGCTATAATTGCCTTCCACTATCCTGGGGGCATTCCTGCATTTATAACGTAAATCTTAATTACTTTAATTACCCATGAGTATTCAAGCACAACTGCAAAAAATAGATAAAGAAGAACTCGCTTCTCGGGTTACAAGTCTAGACCAAAATATTGTAGATTTTTTATCCAATGACGGAACTATAACAATACTTGAGCAGCTTCAAGTTAAATATGCATTCCCGTTACTCACACAAAAAGAAAATGATTTAGGGATATTGCTCACGCTGTATATTACCAAACTTATTTCCAGCCAAGATTTTGTAAATGAACTTGCATTGCTGGTTTCGCCAAAATATTTCAAAGCGTTTATGCAGGAACTTGAACAAAAACTCTGGTCGCCGTATGACAAGTTTCTGCTTGATGCGGGATTGGTGTACAAACAACTAACCGTGCTTGACCCGCAGCCAATTGAGCAAGAAGCAACAAGTCAAGCTGTTTCAACAACTCCAGGCGCGCAAACTATTTCCGCGCCTATAACGCCCACAACCCAACAAACAACTATCAAAGAACAACCGCAACCAAAACCGTTTATTGACACATTTTTTGCGCCAAAACCAACTGAACCCCAACCAATTGAAATCAAAACAACTCCTGCTGACGCCATCCCTCAACCTGTTGCAAAACCTATTATTCCTCCGGCACAACAAGCACAAACCCCAAGCGGAGAAGCGCGCATCAGATTTGCTCCTGGCCGAACAACTATTGCGCACGCGCCTGAACCCGTTGCTCAAAAACCCGCTACGCAAGAGCCGCAACTCACACAAATACGATTTACTTCTGCTCCAGCCCAGGAACAGCAAGTAAAGCAAAACAAATCCTTCCTGATACCAGCCCCATTGTCTAACAAAACAACACAAGGTTTTATCTATGAACCAATCCCTGCCAGCAAAACGGTTCAGGGCTCCGCTTCACTGCAGAACCTTGCAAAGGATAGTGCCGCGGCTGTCAAGCCAATGGGCTCTTTTGCGCCGCAACCTCCAACAATCACGCCCGCAACACAACAACCAACCCAAGCTTTAACGCAAACCGCAGAACAAAAACCTACACAGCAACCATCGCCAACCATAATCCCGTTACAGACAATTTCCCCCAGAACTGATAGGCCTTCTTCGGGGTCCGAGTCTCTAACAGGACTAACATCCATTCTTGAACAAAAACCAATTAAAAAAACCGTTACCAATGCACAACCAGCCCAACCAACATCAGAACTTCGCAAGGCTGTTATTGACCTTTCTACATTTGGCATTATTGATTCAAAAACATAACTCATAATGAATACATATGCGCTACGAACTCCCTCGCTACATTGAACAAGAAGCGAAAATCGCCGGACCGTTTACAATCAAGCAATTTTTCATATTGTTCGGCGCGGGTATTATATGCGCAATGCTTTTCTTTTTTCTCAAGCCCGGCCTTGCCATATTTTTCTCAAGCATTATTGTGGGGCTTACCCTGTTCATGATATTTGGCAAATACAAAGGCAGGCCGATTTCTGCAATCATAACCGGAATGATGAAATATTTCTGGTCGCCGCGCACCTATATATGGCAAAAACAAACCATCAATCCCAAAGATGTATACCGCGAAACCGAAAAAAAAACAGAACAACAAACAAACCCCGAAGAACCAATGCAAAAAACAGTCAGCAAAGAAGGTCTAAAAAACATCGCGCGCCAACTTGATAAAAAATAATATTGTATGCCCAGTAATACAACTTCCAGCGTGTTCTTCTATATCTATGTACTTGAAAGTTTGAAAGATGGCGAAAGATACATAGGATATACCAATAACTTGAAAAGAAGAATAGAAGAACACAAAAAAGGACTTTCTTTTGCTACTAAATTTAGGTTGCCATTCAAGCTAATATATTTTGGAGGTTGTTTAAATTTAGAAGATGCCAAACGTCGAGAAAATTATTTAAAAACAACCCAAGGAAGAAGATTCATGGGTTTAAGATTAATCCAATACCAACGTCAAAGAAAGACGCTTGGCACTTGAAGTTGATATACTGGGTATGGAAGAAAAAGGCACTTCACAACAGCTCATTTCTCTGGACACCATTCGTGATGGCATTTTGATTTTGAAAAACAAGGGACTACGCGCAGTGCTTGAAGCAGAGGGCATGAATTTTGATTTGAAATCGTCTGAAGAAAAGCAGGGAATTATCAACGCCTTTCAGGAACTGCTTACCACAATTGATTTTCCTTTGCAGGCCATGGTGTATTCCAAAAAAGCGAACATTGACACGTACATTTCGTCTATTCAGTCCTTGAAAGAAAAGGAGCAAAATGAGCTGCTTCAGGCGCAAATGACTGATTACGTCAATTTCCTTACCGCGCTTTTGGAACAAAACAACATTATGAGTAAACGATTTTTCGTCATTGTTCCGTTTCAACTTCAGGCTCTCAACGCTTCATTTTTAGGAGCGCTCAATCCTTTGGCAAGCGCGACTCCGCAACAACCTGCACATACGGACGAGGAATTTATACGGCACAGCGAACAATTGGCTGCGCGCACCAACATGGTTTCATCAGCGCTCAATAGCATAGGCATTGAAAACCGCCAACTCAATACAGAAGAATTGGTCGAATTATTCTATAACCTGTATAATCCCCAGGAAAAAGAAATCAAACAGTAACCGCGCCTATCATCATATGGCTTTATTTGATTTTCCATTTCTTAAAAATATTCTTGGCAAGGGCAAGCAAAGTTCATCCGGTCCGGTTTCAAGCATTGAGCAAATCGGAGCAGAAGAACTGTATCAAAAAACCGCTTCCACATTCCGGGACCTGGTAACGCCTGTCGGCATGGAAATCACGCCCTCGCTCCTTCGCTTTTCCGACAAGGTGGTGCGTACAATGTTCATCGCAGGATATCCGAAGTTCCTGGATGTCGGATGGCTCTCGCCAATCATTAATGTAAACCAAACAATCAACATCTCAATGTTTTTCCATCCCATGGATACGGAAAAGATTTTGGAAAACCTGCGCAAAAAAGCAACGCAACTTGAAGCGCAAATGATAGGCGAGCAAGAAAAAGGACTTATTAGAAATCCCATGCTGGAAACTGCTTTGCAAGATATTGAAACGCTTCGTGATTCTCTGACGCGCGGAGAAGATAAAATGTTTTATGTTTCGTGTTATTTCACCATGATTGCGAACGATGAAAAAGCCCTGAACGCCCTTGAGGCGCAAATTACGGGTTTATTGGGGCAAAAAATGGTTGAACTTAAGCAGGCGGTGTTCCAGCAATTTGAAGGGTATGAGGCTCATATGCCATTGGGTAATGATAATCTTGACATCCACCAACCTTTGAATATCGGACCCGCATCAACTTTTTTCCCGTTCATTTCATCAACGCTTATGACCAACAAAGGAATTTTCTACGGCATAAATTTGCAAAACAACACGCCGGTGATATTTGACCGATTTTCGCTTGAAAACGCGAATGCGGTTGTATTCGCAAAATCAGGGGCAGGGAAATCATACGCAACCAAACTCGAAATCATCCGGTCGCTCATGCAAGGGCAAGAAGTGATTATTATTGACCCGGAAAACGAATATCAGCATTTGGCTGAAGCGTTCGACGGAAGCTTTTTCCGCATTGCGATTGATTCCCAAGACCATATGAACCCCTTTGATGTTACCACCATAGGCCAGGACGAAGACCCTGTCAGCGCCTTCAGGCAACATATTTTGGATATTGTCGGCCTTATCAAAGTTATGATTGGCGAACTCACGCCCGAACACGAAGCAATATTAGACCAAGCAATTAAACAAACCTATGCGTCGCGCGATATCACGCCCGATACGCCATTTTTGGGCAAGGAACCTCCTTTGATGGAAGATTTAGAAACCGTGCTTGAAACTATGGAGGGCGGAAAAGACATTGCAAGCAAGCTGTACAAATACACCAAAGGTTCATTTGCCGGATTCATCAACCAGCCCACCACCATCAATGTGGGCAATCGCCTGACCGTATTTTCCATACGGGATTTAGACGAAGAATTGCGTCCTGTCGCAATGTATATTATTTTGGGGCACATCTGGAACCTCATTAGAAAAGAATTAAAACCCCGCTTGCTGATTGTTGATGAAGCGTGGTGGCTGATGAAAAACAACGATGGAGCAAACTTTTTGCTATCTATGGCAAAACGGGGGCGCAAGTATTATTTAGGACTCACCACTATTACGCAGGATGTTGACGATTTTTTAAAATCTCCATATGGAAAACCCATTATCACAAACTCGTCCATACAATTTTTAATGAAACAGGCAAGCTCGGCAATGGAATCGTTGGGACAAGTATTTTCGCTTACGCCTCCGGAACAAGAAACGCTGACCAATCTTTCAGTCGGAGAAGGATTGTTATTCGCAGGGCCAAAACATGTGATTGTAAAAGTCGTATCGTCATATACCGAGGACCAAATTATCACAACCGACCCGTCGCAATTGCTGAAAATCAAACAAGCAAAAGAGCAAGCTGAATAATAAGACAATATGCCAGGACCAACAACTATTCCAAAAATTACTCCTTCTGCGCCTCGGACGCCCCGCACAGCAGTTGCTTCCATTGGCAGGAAAGACGAATTCAACCCCGGACGATCAAAAGCTACACAAAAAATATGGCGAGAAGGCGAAGGCGGCTCAATAACAGCAGGAACACAAGAGGAATTCAAGCCAATGAGCCTTGTTGTTTTTCTCATGCTGTTGCTGCCAACAGCTGTTTTACTTGATTTGCAAAACTGGCTTGACTTAGGAGTTGTAAGCGCATGGGTGCCATACATTCTTGATTTCACTCTCGGACTTATTCTTTCGTTCGGGCTATGGCTTGCGGGAAATAAAGATATAATGCAAATCGGCATTGCCGCAGTTTCGCTTTTAGTCAATATTATTCCGTGGCTTCGCGACTTATTCCCGTGGACGATTGCGATTGTATGCGGGTATATTGTTTCTCTTCCAATGGTTCAAGAAAAACTTGGAAAAGTCACAGAAATAGCCGGTGAAGCTATGGGGGCGGCAGAAGCGGTGCGCGAAACAACGCAAAAAATAGCAACACTTACAAAAGGCGCGGCAAAAATAGCAAAATTCGTTAAATAAATCATTGCATTTGTTAATCAATATATTCACAATAACAATACTCATATGCGCAAAAACAAAAACTTAATGGAACCCCGCGCGCAAGCGCATGGTACCATCCAATTATGGGACTCCTCTCGCGCTTACGCGCAAGGCAGAATCCCGCACCAGAAGACCACTCATCCATGGGCAAGCTTATGGTCTTTTGGTGCATGGATAAAAATACTCATTGCTGTATGCGTAGTGACATTATTATGCATATTCGCCAAGCCGATGAATGCGGCAGATACTATAATGGCGACAATTTCGTGGGACCCCCAGTCATACGCGCCATTTGATTATTTGTTGCACGCGCGGTTGCTGCCAATTCAAGGAACAACCATCAGGCTGTATACAAATATCTTTTCCGTCAGACAAACATCATCTGGCAAAACAATATATACACCCCTTGACCCCAAGCAATACGCGTATGAGTGGTATACAAACGGCATCAAGATACAACAAGGCAATGGCTTGTCTGATATTTCATTTCAACTGAAACAATTCGTCAAAACGAATTCGCTGATGGTCGCTGTGCGCATAAACGACCCAAACACCAATTTACTTGTCGGACAATCTCAAGTGAGCATCCCTGTGCTTGATAAACCAGACGCAACCATTCACCAAATCCAAAACAATAAAATCCTTCCTGTTGCAATAAATTTCATTCAGGGAACTGCGGAGCAAAAAATAACTGTTTTTGCAAAAGCGTACGGGCTAAACGTCCAGTCAATAAACAACATTAATTTCTTGTGGTATCACAAAAGCGAACAAATTCCCCTTTCCGAGAGCGACCCGCAGATATTGGAACTCACGCTTCCTAAAAACCCTACGCGCGACCGATTTTCTTTTATTGCGCAAAACGGTCAACGAAAACTTGAATATATTGAAGTTTTCTTCACCGTGAGTAACAAATAGCTTTTTGTATCTCAATGCACCATGCAGTATCTTATCCATTTATTGACGTTTATATTTGGGGCAAGCTATACATACGCAGCCACCCAATACCAATGGGAAGTGCCTATGTTGCCTGTTCCTGGAACAGGCCAGCTTCCTGATGTGACTGTTGAAGGTGTGGTAAGTTATATATATTCTCTTGGTCTTGCCTTAGGAGGGTTTTTTG
>Ga0210018_1000160_pt1 | contig 31174 bp, 33 predicted proteins | sample CryGeyCG2014_010_2_FD_183967 | JGI IMG/M metagenome (GOLD analysis project Ga0210018, IMG submission 183967) | Groundwater microbial communities from aquifer - Crystal Geyser CG09_land_8/20/14_0.10 (SPAdes) (version 2) | ecosystem: Environmental > Aquatic > Deep subsurface > Groundwater | place...
TGAATTATATGAATAAAGATAAACCACAGTGTGACATAGCAATTATTGGAGGCGGTCCGGCTGGTATGTTAGCGGCTATCGCCGCCAGAATGAACACTAAAGCAAATGTAATATTAGTAGAAAAAAACCCGACCGTGGGGGTAAAACTGCTACTGACGGGAAAGGGCCGCTGTAATATTACCAACACTAGACCAATCAAAGAAACGGTTCAAGTTTTTGGCAAACAAGGCAGTTTTTTTTATGGCCCGCTCGCCCGTTTTTCCAATCAAGATCTAATCAATTTCTTGGAAAGCCTGAATGTGCCCACCAAGATAGAAGGCGGAGGAAGGGTTTTTCCATTAGATAATAAAGCAACCAGCGTAGTAGAAGCCTTAAGAAAAAAGGTAAGGGGGGTAGGAGCAAAAATATTAATGAATAAGCAAGTTTTAAAAATAAAAGGCGGTCAAGATGGATTTAACATTTTGATGCCTAAAAAAGTATCAATTAAGTGTCAAAAAGTTATTATTGCCACCGGTGGGAAGTCCTACTCCGCTACCGGCTCCAGCGGCGATGGGTATCGTTTCGCTGAAGAGTTGGGTCACACAATAGTGGAACCCTCTCCAGCGCTCGCTCCATTGCTTGTAAAGGACAAAACAATCCGCTCCCTCGCTGGGCTGGATTTAGATAATGTAAAGCTGACCGTTACGGTTGGCGGCCAGGAAAGGTTAAACCGGTTCGGAGATATGATCTTTACTCATCAAGGCATTTCTGGGCCAATTATTTTGGATATTAGCCGGCATATTCATCAATTAACCAAGATTGGATTACCTATTATTGCTCACATTAACCTTAAACCAAGTCTGGACGACAGTGCCCTTAAAAAAAGAATCTATCGCGATATCCACCAAAACAGCCAAAAAGAATATCAAACTTTATTGGCCGGACTGCTGCCAAAATCACTAATAACAACCGCGATCAGAAAAACAAATATTGACGAACACGCTAAAAATGGTCAGTTAACTCCGGAGCAGATCAGCAGGCTAATTAATTTTTTACGGGATTTCAACTTTATTATTGATGGGGTAGCCCCAATCGAGGCTGGTATTATAACCGCCGGCGGGGTGGAACTAGATGAGATTGATTCAACAAATATGGAGTCAAAGCTAGTATCAGGGCTGTACTTTGCCGGGGAGGTGATAAATCTACACGGACCAACGGGTGGATTTAATCTGCAGCAGGCTTTTAGCACCGGCTGGCTGGCCGGTTATTCGGCTGGCCAAAGTCTGCTAAGTGACCAATGACACAAACACAGTATCTTTGCCAGCGCAGCAAAATATTATAAAGTGTAATTGTGGATAGCCACCACGAGTAAGCTCTTGGTATCCTTTCGCTACACAAGTGTTATGAGTTCTAGAATTGACCTAACAAAATACGAGAGCATGTACAACACCTTCGATGGTGGACATAACAAAACACACATGAAAGAGGTCAGAAATTTTGCAATTAAATTAGGTAAAAAATACTGTCCTGATAAATCAGAACTTTTATGGGTCGCGGCGACACTACATGATGTGGGTTTATCGGTAGAGAGAGAAAACCACGAATTGCATAGTTACGAGCTAATAAAAAATGACGAAATAGTCAAATCTGTCTATTCCGAGAGGGAATTTGATGAGATACTTGAAGCTATAAAAGAACACAGAGCTTCTACTGGAAATCCTCAAGGAATAGCAGCTAAGATTGTTAGCGACTCTGATAAGGTTTCTGACGGTACCAATCGGGCTTTCCAGCGAGCCTACGAATGGGGGAAAAAGCATTTTCCTGAAATAAACCGCGAAGGACAATTAATGAGAGCAGCACAACACCTTTATATGGAGCCCCACGCGCAAGCGCGTGGTACCACTTGGTGACACCGTCCCGCCCTGGCGGGACGGTGGAACTTAGTGGTACGATCCATCCTCCGTAGCAGTAGCAACTGCTACTGCGGAGGACGGGCATGCGCCGCAGCACTAAGTAAACTAATGTAAATACTTTGTAAGTTACGAGTATCGCATTCATCCACGGGCAAGCCCGTGGTATTCTGCGAAGGTGCATAAATCCTCTATTATCCACCCAATATCGTAACCTAGCTCGTGTGAAATCTGCCCCAAGCAGCCCTCGCGGTTTTTTTATTACAGCAGTAACATATCCCTTAAAAAGGAGGAGTGACTGTAAGACATAGTAATGAAGCAAAAATAGCGGTTCGAGTCTGATTATTTTTATAGCGAAATTTGCGATCAGTTGCAAGCTGTTTGAGGCGTCGTGGTCACTCAAGTGCCCACTTTGGCTGGGGGACAGGGTGTCCTACGCCCTTCGGGCTTCGGAACACTATTTCCTGCCCAAAACCAAATCCTTCACTAAGGCTACAGGAACAAGTCTTCGGTAAGCAAATGATTTACCTGAACCAGATTTTAAATAACGCTCAAAATCTCTAGCTTCATTTTCCGTAGTAAAAGCACCGTACCAAACTAGATCCCAAGGAAGATGCGGTTTTGTTGAAGGTACTTTACCCTCATTATGTAACTTTAATCTTAATTGTAGGTCATTTGTAGAACCGTAGTAAAAAATGTGAGATTTTGAGCTTAGTAAGATGTAACAATAAAACATATGTGGCTACATTATGTCACATTTACGCTTGGAGGTAATTTTTTTACCGTAGTGGCTCTCCTTCGCTCCTTTGGAGCTTCGGAGGAGCTGGCCTGCCATTCCGTAGCCTTGGCGAAGGATGGCTGAGCACCTCGGTCTAGAACATGTACATTCTCCAGGTTCAAATCTGGGATGATTGTGCACCTTGGTCATGAACACCTATATTCTCCAGGATGTAAATGGGACAAATGAGACAGTGTAAAAAAGGGAAAACGGTGGCCTATTTTTGTTTATTTCCTTGTCTTATAACATCCATGGAGTATTCTTTAAAATGTTTATACTCAGCGCTGTTATAGGTGTTAAATACGTGTAGAAATTGATAGAGTGTTGCAAAGTAAATCTGGTAACTTACTACTAATATTCTCTCTGCATCTTCTGGCTTGGAATCTATATCGACAAATGGCTCTGGCGCAGACGCCGATCCTCTCATATACCTTTGTAAGCCAGGCATGTTAGCGTGTGTTGACTGGGAAAAATATTGATAGAAAAGGACATAATGCTTCTCGGCGCTAGTGCTCTCAGACAAAGTTCCCAATTTTTTAAGATGCTTATCTATTGCTAGAGCTCTGTCGCATAAGTTAGGTAATTTGTTAACGTGTTTATCCTTATATTTTTTACGGTACTTCTTCAGTAAACCTGCGTTGTCAGAAATAAATTTATCCCAATCACATGGCTTCTTAATTGAACCGAACTCAAAATTCCATGTGGGATACTTCTCCCACAAAGCCTTATGCTTTTTCGCAAAAGTAATTGACTCCATCAATATATCTGATAAAAACAACCTAGCTCTATCCTCCGACCTACTCGAACATATAAACCTAATATTGAACCATATTTCTAGTTGAGATCTAAATAACGACTCTCCAGGTTTCTCATACACAGGTTCAGAGCCCATAAGCTTCAAGATGCTTTCTGAATAACTCTGCATTGCTCCCATCATGAGATAAAGAACCATTTTCCTCACTCTAGCTTTTTTAAAATCCAGCGAAATTGCGCTTATTTTCTTGTACCCGTAAGATAGTAGATCAAGATATTCTTTTATTATCTCTTTTTGTTGATCATTGAATCCAAATGCCATAAGTTATTTTATTACCCCCATTTCACTAACCATTGGTATATGAAAGTCTAGGGGGCATAAACTAATACATCTCGCTAAAGTACAAGTTGAAATTTAGGAACCAGCTGTTCAGCCTCACTGATCATAAACTCAAGAGCTTTTAATAACGGCTCGCCCTCAATAATGTCAATTTCATTTAAAACAACACTAAACCTGAACTTCATATTTGGAATGGGTGTTGCACCCGGCCCGTCTATAAAAAGCTCATCTCCTACTTTTAATGGGAATAGTTTATCGGCAGGTTTAATAAATAATGGAATGGATAAGCCTCTATTCTTGTGCATTTTTTCAAGCATGCATGCCCCAACATCAACACTGTCCAACAAAGAACCGACAACCAGCAGCAAACGATGCTTATCAATAATATTTAACTTATGAATCCTCCATAGATTCTGATTACCTCCTCTATACGGCTTAATTGTGTCTAATAAATCTTTAGCATTTTGTTTTAGCCACGTCATTTTTCGGATCTGGTCTTTATAACGTGCTAGATCGTCCGCTATTGGAAAATATACGTGGCGCCCATCAGCCAAGGAACCTAAGTTTTTAGTAAAAAGCTCGTAAGCCAAATGATCTAGCGAGCTTCTCAGGTTTTGTATGATATCCCCCGTCAGGAGAGCGATATCCTCAGGAACATCAATTACATCGGTTAAGTAATATATTAATCGCCTAGACTGAGGGTCAACCTTCGTACTAATCTTGTAGGGTCGCGATACGAAAAAAGAATCTATATCTTTCTGCAAAGAGTCTTTTAGCGTCCTTGCTCTACTAATTTTGCTTGTCCACATAATCCTTTATAACTAACTAATTACAAAACAGCCCACGCAAGTCATGGGTGAGAGTTAAACGGTCACATTTAAATTGACTCTACTATACTACTCTTTTAGTATTTCCACCAGTTCCTCCTCGTGCTCATAACATCTCAACTTACCACTCAAATACCCGGCCCGGTAACCAATTCCACCACTCATTAGCCTCCAGTTTGTGTCCGCAAGAACCTTGTTTATAAGCCTCTTTAAGCCTTGCTTACTATCATAGTCAGCTCTATCCGTTTTCTCATCTTGGACAAGAAAGGGGATTGCCACAAATCTACCCATTTCTGGTTTTTCAAACATCAGCTCGGTGTAACCTGCTTTCTCTAGCTCTTCTTTTAGTAACTTATTAAGTTCCGTGACTTTTAACTTCTTAATGCTTCTAGCCTTCTGGTATAACGGGTCTTTCTTCTTTTTATCTTCCTCTTCTAATTCCTTCATAAAAGTAATTATTGCGTCTGTTTGCTGAACTGCCTCGTTACCTTCCTGCTCACTAAAACAGAACTCATCTCTATATTTAGCGAGTAGCTCTTTATCTTTCCTTTCTCGGTCGTTATGTTCATCCCACCACTTTTTGTGGTCATCAATTTCAGTTTTTATATAGTCGCAGCTGGTACATTTATAAATCCAGGTTGTGACATTATCCTTATTATCTGGTTTAATCGATACCCTTATCTCACCTCCACATTTTTCGCATAAAACAAGTTTACTTTTATGGATTTCTCCATTATCGTAATAAGCTTTCTTTTTAGTACAGTTAGGACACCCGTATAAAAATAGAATGCGGATATTACCCTTAAAGTCATCAATCAATGTTTTATCAAAAGGTTCCATTAGTAGATTACAGCCATCACAGTAGATCTCTAACGGTTCAGCTTTATCAAACCTAGTTTGTTTTTCCTTATCGCTACTCATCCAATCAGTTATGGTTTTTTCCTTACTCCTAAACCTCTCTGTTTTTATCGAGTAAACAACAATATTTATTGCTCTTAGCCAGTCGTTTTTAAGCTTTTCTTCGGTTAAGTTCTCTTTATTTGGTAGCTTTAGTAATTCGGGTAGTTTGGAGTAGAGCAGGCGAGAGTGGTGAAGACAATCTTTTACCGTTCCGAGGTCGTGGAGATCAATATAGTATTTTTCTTCTCTAAGATACTCCATTAAAAATTAAAGAATGGTACCTTCCTGCCTCGCCTTGTTTAATAATTTGTTTAAATCTTCTTGTGGAATAAACGGGCAAAATTGTCCCCAGACCCACCTTCCTCTTGCCCTGCCAATTTTACCTACAATGTAGTAACCAAACCGATATTCAATATCCCCCTTGCCCCACTGCTTCTGTCCTACGGCTTGGCCATCATATCTTTCCCTTCTTAGCCTCTCAATCACAAATACCTTTTCATCTATATTAAATTGAGGCATAAAAGTCCAAGCTTCCCTAATCCAAATGTGGTTACCTTTCCGGTTGATATCTTTAACTTTGATTGTCGGGTTTTTTGTAAAATCTTTATTCTTTTTGGAAATAAATTCATCTGCCGTCATTTTTGTTTAATTTTCTAACACTACCGTCTGCTAAATTTATAAGCAGATAGTTACCTTTCATTATTTTTAATCTTTGTTTATTCTCTTCAAACTTGGTATTTTTAGACCTCAATATAAAAATTGCTAAATCAGGCTCAAGTATATTTAACTTGTCGATTGATTTCAAACGGATAAGAGAGCAGTCAATTTCAATTCCAATTGAAAAATTTCCCTTTTTAGCAACTAAATCTATTCTTCCAGGTCTTTTCGCTTGAATTTTCTCTTCAAGCTCAACAGAGTAACCAAAACTTCTGAAAATGCTACGCAGCTGCAGCTGAATCTCTTTATGATCTACCGTTTTAATTTCCAATATTTGATTAAGTGGGTTCTCTCTAGATTCTGGTGACCTCGTGATTATTTTCTTCTCCCTTTCTTGTTTTATCATCAAATTGCATTTCAAACAATTTCCCCTATGATTTATCGGTCTGTTACATCTTTCGCATAAATATTTCCTATCAGTTGCCATTTTTTTCAAATTTTTCAATTTCTTTAACAGCGTCTACATAAGCGCAATAATCACAACCCTCACCAGATCCCGGCAGGGAAGTGCCTTGTAAACATTTATGTGCTTCAACTAGAGTAGGCTCCACCCAATCATCACTTCCGGTATAAGGTATCAGAGTAACATCAAATTCTAGCTTGGCATCAAAGGCTTTGCGATCTGTTTGACCATTACAATAAACAAAATAACCAGCGCTGGAAACTTTGTAACCATTTCGACGCAACAGCCATTGATACACTTCCATCTGCCTTTTATAACCATCTTGCCAATCCTTATCCAAGGCCACTATTTTCTCACTCTTACTGGTTGATTTGTAATCAACCACAATATATTCGTCTTTAGAGTTAATCCATAAATCATCAATAGCACCAAATACCAAGAAATTGGTGGGCTCGTGTAAATAACGAACACCTACAAAATTCTCACGCCATTCGTCTAACTTTTCATGAGGAACAGGCCGAGCATCAACACCATATTTTTCTATTAAAGGGTGTTGTGTACCGTTTGCCCTGTGAACATCAAATTCAAGTTTTAGAAGTTTATCTACGGCGCTATTTAAGGCAAAAGGAAAACCGGGAGGACGCCCAACACCATGTCTTCGGTCAATATAGAAGCAACGTGGACATTGCAAAAAGAGATCAATTTTTGAGCGCGAAAGCTTAAATGGCTCCGAGGAGTTTGGATTATATAAACCTCTGGTACGTTGTGGGTTGTAGTAGTCACTCATATTTTTACCACTCAAATATATCAACTATATTTTCGATTGCTGCCTTTATTCGGTCAATAATGCTACTTCTCTCGAGGATTTTAGGTTGCTCAGGGAGCATGTCCGCTATATCCTGCTCTTGTGGCAGTTTTTGAGTGTACAAATACTCCCCGATAAGTTTTTCAATATTTTCTGAGGGTATATTCTCGTCCTCAGCCAATTTCTTTAAAACAACAGCCCGTTCACTATTCCAAAAGTCACTAAATGCTTTTTCGACATCATCGGATTTGCTAATCTTTGGCAAATTTTCCTCAATGAATTTTCTAATTAGCTCCTTTTTCTTTCTTAGCTGGACATCGCGATCAAATATCTTAAGAATATCTTCCGCCTTCTTTTCTCTGATAGTGTCAGAACTAATATTTTTCAGACCCGCAATTAAGAGAATAATATAGTCGAAATTAATAATATCTCTGATAGTAAGCTCCAATTCAAAGTCTATTTGGTCCAAAATTGATTCCGCTCCTGGGTCACTGTTCTTTCTTTCTTCATATATGTCCAGATATTTACTTTGATAGTCGTAAAATTCTTGTTCTGTTATTCCAACATCCTTAAAAGAGAATTCTGCAAATGTTTCTAAGGAAGATTTGATCCGCAATAAATCTCGGAACGATTTAACAAATTCAGCTTTTTCTTCTTCTCCCTGTAATTCGGCTATAGCCTCAATAGTTGGTACTTTTTGTTTTAATTCAGTCAGTTTAGCTTCAAATTCTTTTTTCTGTTCCTCGTACGACCTTTTAAAAACAATTTCTTTTGCATTTTCATCTCCAAACAGCGCTAAAGCTATGTCTGTCGCTTCTTTTAGATTTCTAAAAGAAATAATATTTCCATGAGGCTTATCCGAATTGAGTAACCTGTTTGTTCTTGAGTACGCTTGTATTAATCCGTGGTATCTAAGATTTTTATCCACATATAAAGTGTTTAGTCTCTTACTATCAAATCCTGTTAAAAACATGTTTACTACCAGTACCAGATCCACTTCCTTATTTTTAATTCTTGATTGAAGATCTCTATAGTAATCGTAAAAACGATCTGTAGAGAAATTGGTTGAATACAGCTTGTTATAATCCTTAATACAATCCTCCAGATAGTCTCTTGAATGTTGATTTACAGGGGCATCTTCATACGCAAATACATCGACATCTAACATATCTTCGCTTTCGTCTTCGTTTGCTTGATAAGTAAAAATGGTGGCTATCTTGAAATCTTCGGGCTTCTTGCTCTTGAACAATGTGTAATATCTTTTGAGAACATTAATATTTGTTACTGCAAAAATAGCGTTAAATTTACCTGATTTTGTTTTACGTTTCCAATCGGCAAGTATGTAGTCGGCAATCTTGTTTAACCTGTCATCACTTTCAAGAACCTCTCTCTTATCAATACCTTCTACAAGTGCCTCTGCAAAAATATCTGCATCTAAGGTATCAGGTGATTTTTGTGTGTACTTACCTACATATTCCACCGCGAACCCAAGAACATTACCATCGGAAATGGCATTTGTAATGATGTATTTATGAAGACACTCATCAAATACATCCTTTGTGGTTACCCCACCAACATTATTATCGGCAAAAATTGGCGTTCCTGTAAATCCAAATAGTTGGGCTTTCTTAAAGAAGCTTTTAATTCTTGTATGTGTCTGACCAAACTGGCTTCTGTGACACTCATCAAAAATAATAATTACCTTTTCTTCAGATAGATGCTCGAATTGTTTTAAGTAGCGTTCCTTGTTAATGGCAATATCAAGTTTTTGTATTGTTGTGACAATTAGCTTCCTGTTCTCATCTTTTAGCTGTTGTACAAGATTTCTGGTGTTATTGGTCCCATCGACAGAACCATCAGAGAACGAGTTAAATTCTTTTGTTGTTTGGATATCAAGGTCTTTCCTGTCTACAACAAACAATACTTTCTTAACATCGGGCATCTTTGAAAGTACCTGGCTTGTTTTGTATGAAGTGAGTGTTTTACCTGATCCTGTGGTGTGCCAAATATACGCGTTTTTATTTGTTTCTAAGACTCTTCTCTCGATAGCTTTAACTGCATAAAACTGATAGGGTCGTAAAACCATGGGTATTTGGAGTGACTCGGCTAGTACTGTGTATTCTGCAATCATGTTGGAAACGAAACATTTTTCTAAAAATACGTTGGTAAATTCGTCTAATTTAGTTATCTTTTTGTTATCTACATCAGTCCAGTAAAATGTTTGTTCAAATGATTGTTTAGGGTTGTTAGCGAAGTATTTTGTGTTTACTCCGTTGGAGATTACAAATATCTGGATATATTCAAATAATGTTCCTGTGAAAGTATGCTTGTGATAACGTTGTATCTGATTAAATGCCTCTTTCATTTCCATTCCTCTGCGCTTCAGTTCTATTTGAACAAGGGGCAATCCATTAATCAGAAGTGTAACGTCATATCTGTTCTCGTATTTTCCAGTTTGTGTTAATTGATGGGTAACCTGATATTCATTCTGGCACCATTTTTCTGTATTAAAAAATCTAACCCAAAATGTAGAGCCTTCTTCTCTATTCAAGACATAGCGGTCTCTAAGCGTTTTGGCTTTTTGGTATCGGTCACCTCTATTTAAGTGATTTAGTATCTTTAAAAATTCCTCGTTGGAAAAAGTTGTTCGATTAAACTTCTCCAGTTGAGTTTTTAGGTTAGCTGTTAGTACCTCTGTATCGGATAGATCAACCAAAGTAAAACCAAGCCGTTGTAGTTGGCTTATTAGTGTGTTTTCTAGTTGTTGTTCTGATTGGTGTGTCATTGGGTTACGTCTCCCTTGTAGGAATTCCATAAGTACAGACATAGAGATGCTATAAGGTTAACTGTTAACATTGTATGACGTGCTTCAGGAATATTCTCATCAGTAGTTTTTCCGTGTGCGTCTCCATATATATTTCTTAGTGCAGAAACTCCCGACAAAATTGAACTTACACCACTCGAAATTTGTTTTATCTCATCATCTTTTATTACTTTTTTAAGTTTCTTATAAAGGACCAACAAATCATCTGAGGAGTCATATTCCACGTTCTCCTTATCGAGAATATAACGAATTGTTGCTTCCAACAGGGATTTACTTGCTGTTATGGCACCCTCGGGATCGCTTTGGGCTCTCTCAATCATTTTCCTCCACAGATTATTTATTCCTTTGTTATCAACATTTTCTAGTAATTCTTTGAAATTCTCTGAAATGGGCAATTGCGTCCCAAGATTTATCTGCTCAATCATCTCGTCAAACTGTTGTCTTAGGTAGCCTCTTCTTTCTGAATAATGCTTAAATTTTTCCGATATGAACCGCCAGTACTGAGATCCGTAACGGCATTCAATCAGCCAGTCTGGCAATATATACTTTAATTCTGGATACGATAGTATTTTTCCCCTCTCGTTTTCATAAGTTGAATAGCTAAAATCCTGCCCCCCAGTAGCCATACTAATACAAGTTTCTTTCATTGTTTCTATTATGCCGATAAGTTCTTGATTGCTTATCATACAAACATCTCCTGCATTAAACCTTTTTTCCACTGTTCGGTCATAGCTATCTGTGATTCTTTGTTTTTTATGAGTAAATCTGTATTTCTAAAAATTTTGGCAATTTTAATCTGCTCTTCTTTACATGGGATAGTAATTTTCAAGTCACTTAAATCGCCTGCGTAGATGTGGTAAACGGTTACTCCGCTGACTAGTCTCATTATGTCTTTTTTATGACCAGTAACATAATATGCGAAAAATAAATTATTTAGCTCTTCAGACCTGATAATAAGAATGTCACCACCTAAAATGACACTATCTTCATTTAGGGCACTTGCAGTTGCCAATCCGTTGGGAGTTACATCAGAAGTGGGCATTAGGCTATCGTTAGAGTGACTTATTACTGAGTTTTTAACAGTAACATTTGTTTTGGATACCACATTGTCAATACATTCCTTATATTCTGTGTATAGCTCACCATATCTTATACATTTATTTGACCCATTTTCTGCTATATCCGCTTTAGATATACCCTTACCTTTTTTGAATTTTGCAATAGAGCCAAGTCTTATTGTTTCCCAATCAGGAAAATCGTTACCACTATCACCTTTAAACCTAATCTCCTGGGAAAAAATCTTTTGCATTATGCCTTTTTTGTATTTCTCAAGTGTTACTTTTTGTGATTTTAGGTTTTGTATCAATGCATCTAATGTACCTAGGAAGTCGGCTATTTTTTGTTGCTCGTCGATTGTTGGAATCTTTACCCTTAATCCGAGAAAATCCTTTTTATTCAGTACTCTGTTTCGTCCAGCTCCTCCCGGCGATATATTTCTAAGGTTATACTTCATCTTCTCGGTCGGATATATATAGCCAAAGAATCTATTTGTAATCCTTTCGCTATTAATTCTGTAAGTCGGAAATCTGTGAGATACAAATCCACCATCGTCCTCTTCCCCTGCGATTGCTAAGGCACCCTCCCAAGCAAATGTTATATTCAGAATAAAATCATCCTTTTTTACTAGGTATAAGTATTCCATTGAGTTACTCTTAGGGTCCCTGTCATATCTTTGTATGGTACCTTTAAAGTGACTCCTAACCCCAAGTGATTTGTACTGAATATTCGGTTTTCTTGTCTTTCTTTCAACAGGTAGCAACAATTCTTTAAGAGAAATTTTCTCCCAATTGTCTGTGTATTTTTTAAATCTAATTTTTGGCTTAAGAGAATCTTTCTCCATAATTTGTATCAAAAAGGTTTTTCAATACTAAGTTCTTCGCAAATTTGATCAATCTTTTCTTTTAAATTAGGTTCCTTTTTACCTAATTCTCGTAACTCAAGCGATACTTTATTAATATCTATTGGTTCCGGTTCTTCAAAAGTATTCACATATCTTGGAATATTTAGGTTGAAGTCGTTTTCTTTGATCTCTTCCAATGTGGCTTTGTGAGAGTATTTCTCAACTTCTTTTCTTTCCTTATAAGTCTCAAATATCTTCTTAATACTGCTATCTGTGAGGTAGTTTTGATTTTTGTTTTTCTCAAAATCTTTTGAGGCATCTATAAACAAAATGTCGTCATCGTCTTGCCTGCATTTTTTGAATACCAGGACGCACGCGGGAATAGAAGTACCGTAAAAAAGGTTCGCTGGGAGCCCCACAACAGCGTCCAGACAGTTTTGCTTTTGTATGATGTGTTTCTTATCTGACCTTCTGCGCTACCTCTAAAAAGCACTCCATGGGGTAGGACAATAGCCATAGTACCGTTCTCGCTAAGGTGGTGAAGCATATGCGTTACAAACGCATAGTCTGCCGCACTTTTTGGTGCCAGTCTTCCGTATTGTGAGAATCTTTCGTCATATACTAACGTAGGATCATCTTCACTTTTCCACTTAGCTGAAAATGGGGGATTCGCCACAATTGCTTCTGCTTGTAAATCGGGAAATCTGTCTTCTGTTAAAGTATCTCCTTGTCTGATTGTGAAATGGTCGAAATGCACTCCATGAAGAATCATGTTCATTCTTGCCAGGTTATATGTCGTTTGGTTAAGTTCTTGACCATAGTGATCAACAACCTCAACGTAGTCCCTTAAACGCAATAAAAGCGACCCAGAACCACAGGTTGGATCTAAAACGGAACGGATTTTCTTCTTTCCAACGGTTACAATTTGCGCCAGTAATCTCGAAACTTGTGCAGGAGTGTAAAATTCCCCACCTTTTTTACCTGCCCCAGCAGCAAACTCGCCAATAAGATACTCGTAAGCATCTCCTAATAAATCGCTTTTAGCGTCTTCCAGCTTGAAATCAATACCGCTTAATAGTTTTAACACCTCTACTATTACTTCATTCTTTTTATTTTCGCTTGAACCTAGTTTTGAAGAGGTTAAATCGACATCATCAAACAAACCTTTAAAATCATCTTCGGAATCGGTTCCCATGGAGGTTTTTTCAATAGTATCCAATATTACTCTAAGGTCTTCTAATATAAAGGTAGGTTGGTCTTTTAGTCCTCCTTTGCCTTTATTAACAATATAGGTAAACAGTTCATTTGGTTTTAAAAAGAAGCCTAGATGACCTACACAAGCCTTCTTTACCTCCTCAAGTATCTTTTTACCCTCGTCTGTGTTTTCTTTTATTTCCGCAAATTTGAAATCTTCACGGGATAGAAGCTTTTCGTTGATGTATTTTTCCAGTTTTTCCGATAGGTACTTGTAAAAGATAAATCCGAGAATGTAGTTTTTATACTCGTCGGCATTCATTTTTCCCCTAAGGGCGTTAGCCACCGCCCACAGCTGCTTTTCCAAAAGTCTTTTTTGTTCTTCTGACATAAATTTAAAATCTATTTATTTTGTAAATCATAAAATAATTCTTCCAAAACATCCCACATGCCCATTTCTCCATAACACTTAGGCAACGATCTGGCAATACTTTTATCTTTGTATATCTTTTTTGCCCACTCTCTATCAACAACTTTACCAGCATCCTTCATAACAAAGACATAAGAATCAGGGGCGGTATTCTTCAATTCCTCAAGCTTCTCTGGGATTAAATCAGCCACCTTTGAGTAGTATTTATTTCCCATTTTTTTTATCTCAAAGTCTTCATCATAAACATAGTCGTATAATATTTGCTCTACATCATTAAAAAGACTATATAACTCATGGGAAGTTAAGGTATCTAACAAAAGAGAGAGGGCCCCAATGTCCTTGTGAACCCTAACGCCATCCGTTAATTCTGATTTAAAGGTATTTTGTAAATTATGCGTTCCTATTATGTCGTAGCCATAATCACGAAACCTTACATATTTAGAAGAGAGTAGGTATTTTATCAGCTGATTTCTTTCTTTAGCTGTTACGGTTTCAGCTGTTCCATGTAGTATTTTTGCCACTCTCAAACTTAGTGGCCACTTGAGGTCCTCAATTACTCCCATAGCTTTACCGTATAGCCTACAACTTTCATTTGGTGTTTCGTTTCTTGAGCTGTTTATTATTTTCTTTACAATTGTATCGGCACGAAGCTTTACTGCGTTCGATGTAATTAGCAATTCAAGGGATTCTAAATTACTCAGAGCGGAGACAAAACCCCTGTACAAGTCATACAGCTGCCCCTTATCACTTATATCAGGAAAATTTTTTAGGAACTCCAGTTTTTTATTAGCCATATCGCTCAAGTTAACCTGTTAAACCAAATTAAGCTTGCCCACTCTCTATGAGTAAAATCCTAACAACTATACATCCGCACCGTTTTTCTTTAATCTCCTTTGTATTCTAACATTTTTACACCTGTACTGACCAGTAAAGTATATTTTCACTTAAACTATAGATACGACAAAATATACTGATATAATACGGATATGTCAGAAAACACCAATGAAATCTGTCAAAAGATAATCTCATTCAAAAAAGGTCTGAAGATAATTGCAGATGTTGCATCCGCAATAAACACCCCAGTTAGTGAAAACATAAAATTTTATGGGAGGCTGATGCTAAACATCAAATCAGGCATGCTATTCTACGGAGATGTTAAACCTATTGCCTTAAACATGCATGGAAACACGTATCCCATTGTCAAAGCCTTGATAGAGGCAGAGGGGGAAGAGGTTACATACGACGATTTTGCGAAGATATTCAATTGTAAGTATAGTGAACAACTAATAAGTACAGTCAAGACTACAATACGCGGCTTACGTAGAAGACTAGGAATAAACAGGAATAAAAATCCAGAACGGGACATATTTATTCCCACAGGATCAGGATTTTACCTATCTAAGTAGCTGAATTCAATATAAGACAGTATTTTGCACTCCCTTACACCCCTTTGCTCTTTTGACCTCTCCCTATGGGTAAATACTAAAATTTACTCATGAATAATTTATCGGTAAAACAAATTAAAATTTCTGAACTTAACCCAGCCCCATACAACCCCCGCTCATGGTCGGAAGAGGCTATTGCTAATTTAACAGAGAGCATAAAACGATTTGGTTTGGTTGATCCAATTATTGTAAACGGAGCACAAAATCGAAGAAATGTGGTTATTGGCGGACACTTTAGATTAAAGGTAGCTAAAGACTTGGGGTATAAAGAGGTACCGGTTGTATATGTCAATATTCCTGACGTTGAAAAGGAGAAAGAGCTCAATCTAAGGCTTAATAGAAATACGGGTACTTGGGATTATGAACTATTAAAGAGTTTTGATTTGGATATGCTATTGGACATTGGCTTTGACGATTCAGATCTTTCCAATATTTGGGATGACGCTTTAGGAATCGAAGATGATGAATTTAATGTACCAGCGGAACTAGAGAAAATAAAAGAGGTCAAAACTAAACCGGGGAATATCTACCAACTAGGAAAGCACAGATTAGTTTGTGGCGACTCTACCAATCCAACTGTTTTGGAAAGGTTAGTGGGAAATATTAAGGTTGATATGCTGTATTCCGATCCGCCTTACAATATCTCCCTCAACTACGACAAAGGAATTGGCACCAAAGGTAAATACGGTGGCAGTAAAACAGAAGATAACAAATCGGATACGCAGTATCATCAGTTCATTCAATCCTGCTTAAGCAACGCCCTGCCTCATCTAGCTCCAGATAGCCATATTTTTACCTGGTGCGACGAAAACTATATTTGGTTGCTCCAGCAAACTTATCAAGAGTTAGGGATTAACCACAAACGAGTTTGTTTATGGATTAAAAACAATCAAAACGCTACTCCGCAAATTGCTTTCAACAAGGCCTACGAGCCGTGTGTTTATGGAACCATTGGTAATCCATATTTAAATAGCAACATAAGGAACCTAAACGAGGTGCTAAACAAGGAAGTGGGAACAGGTAACAGACTTTTAGACGATATTGAAGATTACCTAAACATTTGGCTGGTCAAACGTTTATCCACCCTTGAATACGAACATCCTACTCAAAAACCAGTAACGCTTCATGAAAAACCATTACGAAGATGTACCAAGCCGGGAGATAAAGTACTGGATCTATTCGGCGGTTCTGGCTCCACCTTAATTGCCTGTGAACAACTCAAACGAAAAGCATATTTAGTGGAGATTGACCCAGTATTCTGCGATTTAATAATTCGCCGATACGAAAATTTAACAAAGCGATATGCAAAACTTATCAGTTAAGAAAAATCAAATATTCCAACTAGGCGACCATATTTTAGCTTGTGGGGACTGTACTGATAGAAACTTTGTGAGCAACGCGTTGGGTGGAAAGAAAATATCGCTAATTCTAACCGACCCGCCATACGGGGTGAGTTATGTGGAAAGCAAAGCTAACTTTGGTATGAAAACCAGTAACAGCAATATCATTTTAAACGACTCCATTAAAAATGAAGATGAATACACTAGCTTTAGTGAGAATTGGCTGGCATCAGTAGTGGATAAACTAACCAGTAAAAATGCCTACTACATCTTTAACTGTGATGTAATGCTGTTCGCTTTGCACGAGGCTCTAATCAATCAAGGCTTTAAATTCTCACAACTTCTAATTTGGATCAAAAACCAGGCAATACTAGGCCGTAAGGACTATATGCCCCAACATGAGTTGATCGTATACGGCTGGTATGGAACCCATGAATTTAGAAAATCAAAAGATAAAAGTATTCTACTTTGTCCTAAGCCGACAAAAAGCAAGCTTCACCCCACTATGAAACCAGTTAGTGTGTTAAGAAGGTTAATTCTTAACAGCTCCAATATTGCTGATTATGTTTATGATCCTTTCGCGGGTAGCGGCTCGACCTTAATGGCTTGTGAACAGACCAAGAGAAAGTGTATTTCCCTAGAACTTGATCCCAAATATTGCAAAACAGTAATAACAAGATGGGAAAAGTTAACAGGGGAGAAACACAAGCTTCTATGAATGAAGATCTAACAACAATAAATAAAAGAATATCGACTAATAAAGACTTGCTACTTGATCAGTTAAAAAAGATACCGATTGTTCAAATTGCTTGCGAAAAAGTTGGTGTTGGCAGAGCCACTTATTACCGCTGGAGAAAGCAGGATAGCGAATTTGCCAGACAGGCCGACGCATCCATTAGACAAGGAGTACTACTAATAAATGATTTGGCCGAGTCCCAGTTACTAAACCAGATAAAGAATGGCCACATGACTGCCATTATTTACTGGCTCAAGCATCGACATAAAGACTATTCGACCAGGGTCGAGCTTAGTGGTTCTCTAGAGCATAAAAATGCACCTTTGCCTAAAGATTATAAAGATTTAATTTTAAAAGCCTTACAGATTGCTTCTCCCAATAAAGAGAAACAAGAGTAGACAAGATACGTATGCATGATTCGAAAGAGATTGATGCCATTGTAGAAAAGGCATCTCAAGACAGAGATTTTAGACTTGAATTGGTAGAAAAAAGCTTCTTTTGGTTTATACATATTTATTTTCCCAATTACCTAAGTTACCCAATGGCCGAATTTCATAAAGAAATGATCGGTATAATGGAAAAAGAAAGCAACACCGTTGTTTTTACTGCTTTTAGAGGATCAGGTAAATCAACGATTGTTTCTTTAGCTTATGTCATTTGGGCAATGACTGGGACTAAAAACAAAAGATTTATTATTCTATTAAGTCATACGGAAAAGCAAGCCGAAACTCTAATGTATTCCATAAAACAAACACTAGAGGAAAATGAACTATTAAAAAATGATCTAGGTCCTTTTCAAGAAACTGCCGGAGAGTGGAAAATATCTTCATTAATCTTTAAAAACTATGATGCTCGAATTATGGCCGGATCAGTTAACGAAAGTATAAGAGGATTAAGATATAAAGAAAAAAGACCGGACTTAATAATTTGTGATGATGTGGAGACTTTAGAAACAGTTAATACGGAAGAGGGTAAGGAAAAAACCATTATTTGGTATGATCGGGTTATTACTCCTTTAGGCGATGAAGGAACAAGTATTGTGGTATTAGGAACAATCATGAGTACTGGCGCTTTAATACTTACTCTTAAAGAGCGTATTCAACAAGGATTGCTAAATGGGGTATTTAGAAAATACCCCATTGTTGATGATAACAACAACCCCCTCTGGTCATCACGCTGGGCAGACTATCAAGCAATGGAAGGTTTTAGAAAAAATAAAGGGATAGTAGAGTTAACCTGGCAAACAGAGTACTTGCTTAATGAATGGGTTAACGAAGATCAAGTTATTAAACTGGAAGATATTCATTACTACGAGCAGCTTCCTATAAACATAGACGACTTTAGAGAAACGCTAATTGGGGTAGATTTAGCTTTTTCTGAAAAGCAAACCGCTGACTACACTGCTATTGTCCAAGGCGAGTTTTACGGTAGTGGGAAAGATGCATATTTGTATATCTTGCCTAAACCAGTAAACAGAAGAATATCATACCCACATACTAGGGAATTGCTATCAGAGCTAAGTCACACAAAAACTAGAGAAGGTAAGTCACCAAATCTAGTAGTTGAGGAGGTAGCCACTCAAAAAGGCATAGTTCAGGATTTAGAAGCAAGCTATTTGCCTGTAACACCATTCAATCCGGGAACACAAGACAAGTATTCTCGTTTATGGGGTGTTAGTGCCCAAATTACAACAGGAAAAGTCCTGTTCCCTAGAGAAGGGGCGGAGAATTTAATAAAACAGCTGACTAACTTTGGGGTAGTAAAGCAACACGATGATCTAGTGGATGCTTTGGTTATGATAATAGATTACATGGCTAAGAGAAGCCATCGATGCAGAACATTTGGGAGGGATTCTGAGATCTACCGACTGTTTCATAATTGTCCCTAACTGAGAGCATGTTCGGCGAAACCCCATCTTGACTCCTCTTCAGTAAAGCGTCATCAATCAACCTACAATGACGCTAGATCAAACTAACCAACAAATTAAATACTGCCTTTATGCCAGAAAAAGCTCTGAATCAGATGAGAGACAGGCAATGAGCATAGACTCTCAAGTTAAAGAAATGCTAGAACTGGCAGGCAAAAATAGTATCGAAGTAACAGAAATCAAGAAAGAGAGCCATTCAGCCAAAGACTCGGGAACTCGCCCTTTATTTTTAGAGATGTTATACGAGCTTAATCAGGGGAGATATAACGGAATACTTACATGGGCTCCGGATAGGTTAAGTAGAAACGCCGGAGATCTAGGCTCCCTAGTGGATATGATGGATAGAGGCAAATTACTCCATATTAAAACCAACTCTCAATCCTTTTCTAACAACCCTAATGAGAAATTCTTACTAATGATTTTATGCTCCCAAGCTAAACTGGAAAATGATAATAGAGGACTTAATGTAAAAAGAGGAATACGAGCAAAATGTGAAATGGGCTGGAGACCAGCTCCTGCTCCAGTTGGCTACTTGAATTATTCTCACCTAGGAACCAAGAAAATAATGTTAGATAAAGAAATAACTCCGCTAATTAAAGAAATGTTTACTCTAGTGGCTAATTCCGGTTACAGCGGAAGAAAATTAAAAAATTGGATAGAAAAAGACGGTAGGTTGAAAGAACATACTCAAAGAGAAATACCCTTAAGTATGATTTACACAATGCTAAAGAATACTTTTTACTATGGCGAATTTGAATATCCCAGCAACAGCGGTAAATGGTACAAAGGAGCTCATGAACCAATAGTTAGTAAGGAGTTATTTGACCAAGTACAGACTAAGTTAGAGAAATACAATCACAACAGATCCAAAACAAAATGGGGATCAAAACACTTTGATTTTAAAGGAGTATTTAAATGCGCTTACTGTGGAGCCAGTATAGTAGGGGAAGAAAAATATAAGAGATTAAAATCAAGTAAGAGGAATAAACATATTTATTATCACTGCTCTAAACAAGTAGATCCTAACTGCCCGGAGCCTTATGTAAGAGAAAAAGACCTAATTCTGGAATTTATTAAATTTATTGAACTGGCGGAGAAAAGGAACTCCAAACTTATTGAGATAAGTAAAAATATAAAATCAAAGATGGGAAGATACAAAGCTTTTAGAAATCAAGTACTAGCAGAGCAAGACATAAACCCCAACGATGAGCCAATACTATTCTCAGCCTATCTTAAAAATGTGATTTTAAACGGGAGTAATAAAGAAAAGGAGGAGATACTAAACTGTATAAAACAGCCTTTGTATATTCACCAGAAGTGTATATTTAGCACTCAGTTATTAGCGTAATTAAACTAATGTGTAAGATACGCTACTATCCTGCATAATTGGATTGTAATATTTCCATAGTTGGGTAAGAAAAAAGGTAACTGAACCAACTAGAATCCAGTTACCTTACGCGTATAGACAGAGTTAACTCCAGATACAAAACTCACTATACACTCCATTACCTTATTGTGATATCCCCCCTCCAATACAGCAAAAACATTATCAAAACTTAATGCCAGTTCCAAACCGATTTGTTGATATGTTTCTATATGCAGACCAAAATCAAGGAGTGTGTCCTCCTTAAAGGTGTCAAACCCTGCAGAAACAGCCACCACATCGGGCGAGAATGCGATCATTTGCCTTAAACACTTCTCTGTGCAGTCTAGATAGATTCCCTCATCGATAGGTGGTTTTAACAACAGGTTAAAGCAGTTTGGCGTAGATGTTTTACCGGTATCCATGAAGTGGACTTCCTGGTGGATCGAGCAGTAAAGCACATGCTCGTTACCATCAAAAATACTCTGCGTTCCGTCCCCATGATGTCCATCAATATCTAGAATTGCTACGCGTTTTCCCTGATTTAATAAAGTTTGTACCGCAATAGCAATATTGTTAAATAGGCAAAAACCAGCGGCTTTTTCCACCCTTGCGTGATGTCCTGGTGGCCTTACAGCTGCGAAACCACTCTGCTGGGCGGCTTCTACAGATGTCGAAACTGCTAAGCAAGCCACTTCAAAGCTTGTAGGTGTCAGTTGAACTTGTGCTAAAGTTTGCCTGGAATAGCAAGCCCTTCTGATTCTATCTACATAATCTCTAGTATGTATAAGCTCCAGTAGACTATCGCTATACACATTAAAATCAATGTAGGCACCTGTATCTAGTAATACTTCTAATCTTTTTGGTCCCTCTACAATGCTGTCAGTGTTATGCTCTAGGAACCTCTTACTTGAAAATATTTTCATTAGTTGCTCACTCCCTCTTTGATTCCCAAAGTGTATGAATTCGATCAAGCTCCTGCGTATCCGCTCTCTTATTTCTAGATTTGTATAAAAATTCAACAATGAACAGAACAACAGTAATCAGCAGAAACCACCACATTTTACTACTCCTTTCAGCATATATCTGAATTTAATGCTACAATTTGAACATGAAAGTCCATTTTGGGGGGTCTTCAAAAGGATTTAGGAGATACCCCAAGCTATACAAATTAATAAACGATACCATTAAGTCACTCGGTCATGACATATCTAATGAATGGGTTCATGATACTAAATCCGATGATAGTATTACTGATAAATTTAAAGGTACTTTAGAAGGTGTTACAAAATCAGATGCCCTAATCCTTGATAAAACAATACCTTCTCTCGAAGTTGGACAACAATACCACATGGGTTTAGAAAGAAACTTACCTATTCTTTTTCTTTGCTACAAATCTTACACAAACAATAAAGATGTAAAACCAGCGACATCGGAAAACTCCATGCACTACCTTGTTGATCCAGCCAAGGTAAACTCTATCTATGTAGCTGAATATAACGAGTCTTCTATTAAAACCATAATAAACACATACTTAGATATTGTTAACGAAAAGCACCGTACTGCGCGTTTTAATCTAGTCTTAGAAAAAAACCTCGACAATTACTTAAAAGAGCTAGCTCAGCAGCACAAAACAAGTAAGAGCGAAGAAATCCGAAGACTCATTATAGAAGAGATTGCTAGGCAGCAGTAACCTTAGTTGCATTGACGACTGCTTTTGCTTCTTCAATAGTCTCCTCGTAAATATGTGCATCTGTCACCAAGCCGTCTAAAGAACCAAGTTTTATCTTTTTGTCTAAGTTTCCTTGAAGCCTTTCTGCTATTATCTCCGATAACATTGTCATCGTCACGAGGTTACCAGGTGCCTTTTGAAACGCATCCCAAGAGCGCATAAAGAATATGTTGTTTTGTAGGTAATGATCTTCTTTTTCTAGTAATCTCGTCTGAAACGCAACTAAGCAAGGTAGGTAATCATCTTTTTGATTATCTAATACCTGTTTATAATCCTCGTATGTGGGAAACACAATAACAGCCTTTTTACTTTCGGGGATGTAGCTTAGTCTTTTAACAACAAAGTCAATCATTCCACCTTCGACTATTCTTTGATGATAACTCTTGGCCCCAGGGCTAAAACTTGGAACAACATCAAAATCAAACATTTCAGGTTTGTTGAAAACCAATTTTCTCATGCTCTCTATATTTTCAGCGCTAGCATATGTATTAAAAATAGGATCGTTGGGATTTTGCACCGAGGCTTTTAGTCTAATACTTTGAAGAGCAAGCCTTTCTCTACCTTCATCATAGCTTACTTGGCCTTCTTTTAAGATGGCTTCGATCATGCTTAACCAAGCATAGCCCACTGTTCCAGCTTTTATTTGAATACCAAAATCGGGATTACTAATGTACATGGAATGTACATTAGCACAATTCCGCAAAATTACCAATAGTGGTTTAAGGATGGGATATATGCCTAGCCAGTTTTTCTACGGCTTTGGACCTATGTGAAACTTTGATTCTTTCATCCAAACTCAAACTTGCTAGTGGTGAGTTGTATCCGTCCGGGATAAATATGTCATCATAGGTCAATTTATCAGTCAAACAATTTTCTACTTCTCTATTTAAGCGTCCGGTCATTTCGCCTGAGAATGTCTGATATTCCTTACCATCGTATAAACAGAGTATACTTTGAAAATACAAATAACTATCGCTATCCTTAGCAAGCTTGTAAGCAATCTTAATACCTAGGGTCTCTGCAAGAAATTTTGTGTATGTACCTGGAAATTGGTTATAGGCAGAGAAGAATAGTCCGGTATCATCAACCAACACAAGTCCTTTGATTTTCTCGTATGCCTGTATTGCCTTATTTAGCGCCACTTCTTTAAGCGAAAGAGATTTAGGTTCGATCATTTCAATATTTGCTTGAACCAGTTGATTATCTTTAGGACTGTGTAAACTAAAACAGGCTAGATATTCGCTATATTTAGTTGGGTTTTGAGTACATATATGTATTAATGAAGGTTTCATTTAGCATCAACCCCTTGGGCTTCTTCTAAGAGGTTATTCAACATATCATCAACTTTTTGTATTCGACGCTTAGCTAGTTCCTTTGAGTGATCAAAAAACAACACGTCTTCACTTTTCTGCAGTAGGCGAGGTCTATCTTCATCAAAGTAGTAATCTATTGTTTCTTCTATGTCAACGTTAAATGCTCCACCAAAAGTAAACATTTTCCAGACGTTCACTAATCCCACTTCATCTAGATTATCGGCATCAGATATCATCTGAAACAACTCAGACTCCCGGTCAGAGATAGCATCTGCTACTCTACCAAGAGTATTTGTATCATGTAATTCACCAAGATACTTATTAAGTAATGCAAACACATGCTCTCTATTCGTATGATCTCCTTGTTTTTCATCTGCTTTTTGGCTACCATCAAGAGTGCCATCTTCCTTAATTCTAGTAGCTTTACCTATGTCATGGTACAAAGCAGCTAGTATTAAAACATTTTTCTCGTCTTCGGACAAACCATATTTTTCGGCTAATTCACCACATAATTGAGCAACCCTTAGCTGGTGAAAAAACCGATGTCCTTTGCCCCCCGCTTTCTCAATCGACTCCCCAAAAATACCCTTTAATACTTCAATTTCTTTTTTATAGTTTTCTGTTAATTGTGTTTTAAGGTTCATATACTATACATGATAGCATAAATATCTTTTATAAATTCATCTAGCATTTGCTTAGTAACGTGTTGCATTGTAACTACATGTGCAATATCTTTATCAACAGCCAAAATCCACTTGTTTAGAATCCCTTGCGGTGGCTTATCAAAATAAACAATGTTGGATAGTTTGTTTCTCCAAACTGGATAGTTAACCATCTTCAACTTTGCTTCAAGATACTTAGCATTGTTTATACAACTTTTTGCCTCTTTTTCTAAAGAGACAGCACCCTTCTTATTTATTAAATACCACAGCAAAACAGCAGAATGTCCATTTCTTGAGCCTAATAATGTAACATCATGGCTTTTGGTGTATTCTTCGAAGTTGTCAGCTAACAAGTAATTTTTCTTTGTTAGAAAAATCCCGCAAGGGAATGGCGTACCGAAGAACTTGTGTCCTGAGATAGTAATACTGTCTGCAACACTGCCTATCTCCTTTGTTAGCTTCTTATCGAGAAATGGCAAGTAACCACCGAAGAGAGCAGCGTCTACATGAATGTGGTAATCTTTTATTTTGTTAGCTTGGAATATACGTTGTACCGCATCCAGGTCATCAATGGCCCCCCTCATCGTTGAGCCAATGTTAATATTTATTATTAAATCTCTATTTTTACACCGTTTAACCGCTTTCTCTAATAGGAGGTAATCAATCTCCCCACTACTTTGTGTTTTTATTGTTTCAAACGGTATCTTAAGCATTTTAGCCGCTTTTTCTATTGAGTAGTGTGTTTCTTGGGAGAAAAGCAAGAAAGGATTCTTGAGCCTTTCCCTAGCAAGATAAAGCCCATACATATTAGCCTCACTACCTCCTGATGTAACATATCCCCAAACCTTTTTATTAGGAAATTTATATAAATCTCCAAAATATTTAATAATATTTCTTTCATATTTATACCTGCTCCCCTCGTCAAACGGGCTTCCTAGAAGGTTCAAGCTAGTATCAAATAAAGCGTGTATTTCAGAGTAATCAAAACTTAGGTTGAGGGGATACCCCAAAAATATCTGCTTCTTGTTTATATTATGTTTTTTATGATTATCTAGTTCTTCTAGTAAATCCATAGACTAAATCTTGCACAGGAGTGCCCTTAACATACTTAGTATATTATTAGGTAAGTGGTATTTTTCTGTAACCGTTCTGTATCCACGCTGACTAATTATTTCCCTTTTATCCTTTGATAATTTCATCACATCTTCAGCCTTTTCATAAATACTTTCCATAGAGTCGATATTACACACAAACCCGTCCACACCATCTGTAACCCTTTCTGGTAAACCATCTTTATTTGATACAAGTAGCATAGAGCTAGAATTCTTGTAGTAGCGACACTCGCTTGGCACCAACCCAGTAGGCTCTTGTCTTGATAACACTGCTATTATTCTTGTGCGATCCCATTGCATAAGGAGATGGGGAGTAATAAAATCATGACCGTACAATAGCAAAGCATTCTCAGCAAAATCCCTCCTAATGTTTTCTAATACAGGAATGTACGGATCGTCCATTGAGTAGGGAACTGTTAGTATTACAGTAGCTAATTTGTGTTCCTTTTCTAGATATCCTCCAAGTTTTAGTACCAAATCCAGACCTTTATAGTGCTCCGTACGGGCAAAAGACACAAGCAGATCCTTATCTGTAGGAATGCCTTTTTCGGCAAGTTTTGATTTTATCCACTCCTGTGTTTCTACGTAGCCATTCAGTCTGGGGTAGTATAAGCCTATGCGCATTTCTATTAAAGCCTGCTCTTTAGCAGAATATTGCGATGTAAGATGAGTTTTAACGAAATCACCAATATACCCTATGTAAGAGCTGTGGTTGTCATTCGCGTACTTTATCGCTGCTTCTTCCCATTCAATACGAGCCTTCATAAACTCATCCAGCGATCCGTCTTCTTCTCTGAGCTTAAAACTCGAGTGTATTTTAGCGGTGCTACGGGGCACCCAGACATGGGTTATGTTATCTTTCGTCGTGTATTGAGCCACCCCAGCAAATGGGGTGTCACTAGATATAGCTACCACGTGGTCAAATTTTTCAGAAATTTTGTCTACCTGCGACGCCGCATTTTTAGAAGCTTTCGCCCAGTAACCCACATTACCGTAAGATAAAGTACCGTCACTTCCATTCTCCACTTCAATAATTTCTGTTCCGAACGTTTGTGCAATTTTTGATACCAAGCTCCTAACTTCCGATGAATAGCCATGAAAAGTATCTCTATAGCGGATTGTTCCTGGAAAAAAAGTAATATTAAATCCTAACGATTCTAATGAATTTTTTACTTCCCGCATTGATAAACAGATATCTCTTCCGGAAGTACCCACACCAGTATAAAGACTACTTATCCCATCATGCGAAAAATATATTACCGCAATATTTTTATTCATATCAGCTAATTGTTTCAAGAGCTTGCTTCACATCTATATACAAATTATCTAGGCTAAGTAGAGAATTGAACTCAAATATCTGTGCGTCTTTCTCTATCTCTTTAAAAAACATATCGTAGAACATTTCGATCTCTTTGAGGTAAGAAGGGTCTCTCCAAGGATCACCTTTTTTAACTGTTCTACCCTTTCGTTCGAAGGTTTTCGATATAGGCAATTTTAAATATATGTATGTATTGGCTACCAAATTTTTGTCCACTATATCCTTATAATATTTACCTAGAATATCTAGATACTTCTTGTCATCTTCAAAAATAGATTTAGCGTAGTTATACGCCATTGTGGAAGCATACCCCCTGTCCACTAAAGTTATTCGATTAATCGATCTTTTTGCCAATCTCATTTTTGCAACATCATTGAACCAAAAAAAGTTTTGATCCTCTGATTCCCTTGCATTTTTCCAAAGATTGCCCTGATCAAGTATTTCAGGTACTTTAGCCATATTTGATTTTAGGGCTAAAAGGTTGATGAGCGAGGTCTTTCCGCACCCAGGGAACCCTTCGAAAACAACAATTTTAGACATAAGGAGTGTTTGCTATTTTGAAAGCTTTTATTCTACTTAGACACTCTGGACACTTTAAACATGGCTTCTCATCTTTTTGAATACAAGTTCTGGTATGTTCCAGTGGAACATTGTGTTTAATAGCGTACTTAATCAATTCTGACTTATCAAATGTTCTTCCTAGCACAGACTTATCGACAAAGGGTGAGATTATATTCCATCGCCAGTCTCCTGACTCTATACAGGTTAACAATGTTGTTGTCCTTAGCGCCAGTAAGCTCGAGTGGGGGAAAGAGTCATCAGGAACTGTGGCAGTAAATACTGTCCGGATATCAATGTCTAGTTCCGAGCTCAGATTTGCTGCGTATTGAATTCCCAAGCTTTGTAATACAGCGTTTCGCATGGGATGCCCATATTTTTTAAGCTGTTCTTTGTTTCTATATTTCTTTAGCTCTAGCGGTGGTACTTCGTTGATTATTTTTTTACCGTGGTTGAAGCTGTTTGGGTATCCCTTACTGTAAAACTCGTAAAAAAAGTCGTAGCCACGCTCTTCCCATCTCTCTGCGCGAGAACTTCTTTTGATGAATAGGGGATGCAGTATAAACTTTGTTGTATCTAGTAATAGTTTTGCTAATATTGAGGAATCCATACCACCTGACATCAAAATAACAGCGTGATTTCCAAAGGTACTTGTCGAACCCCCTCGTCTTTTTTCCAAAATTCCATCAATTTCTGGCAAGACCCAAGACTCCTCTTCTTCGTTGCTACTAATAAATAAATTGCTTTTTGCACTTGTTGCTAGTTTCATATATAATGTACATTGATTGTACACCTGTACGAGATATCATACAACCTTTAAAAGGAGGGGTAAAGAGTGGAGAGAACGCTTATTATACTTAAACCCGATGCCTTAACGTTGAAAATCCAAGATGAACTGCTGGACAGCTTGGTACAAGCAGGCCTGTGCTGTTTAACAAGAAAAACATTACAGCTCACAAGGGAACTTATTTTGAAATGGAGAGAAAATTGGGATAGTTACGATGACTGGTTTTGGAAACATGTAGACTTCATGACCTCAGCACCTGTGGAAATATGGCTGGTTTCCGGCCCGCAAGCGGTTGCAGCAACCTTAGGGGTAAAAAGTATCTTTCGCAACAAGTACGCTTCTTCGAGAATAAAGAATATCCTACATTGCCCCGATTGTGCGGAAGAAGCCACACACGAGATTGATCTATTTATAAACGGGAGGGGTTAACAACAATGTCTGATTAATCCCTCCTAGAATCTTTATTATTATGCAAAACGATCCAATAACTGATGAAATAATTAACTACTATAACTCCGTTACTGGCGTTGGGTACTCAAAATTACAAGCAATTACATCTGCTATTCCTCAAGGTGAGTACTACGATTTCAAATACTATCTATTAAATACTTTTTATTGGAGCAGAAAATCAAGTAAAATCATATGGGAGATCTTTCAAAGCTTTGTAACCGATCCTGTAGATAACTTATTAGATTTCGGTTGTGGGAGTGGGTTATACACGAAACGTCTAAGCGGCTACTGTAAAAATTACATCGGAACAGATATTAGTAATACAGGTTTAGAGATAGCACGAGAGATTAACCATAGCTTGGAAAACGCGGCATATATTAATCTGGATACCTTCAATAAACTAAAAACATCATTTGATTTAATTTTTTGTTCCGAAACATTAGATCACATTGAAAATACCGAAGAAACTTTACGTAAGCTTAAATCTGTATTAAAACCTGGGGGAAAGATAATAATCACGACCACGACAATGTATCATTACTTATTCAGGATACTACTGCAACGTATACCTTCTGACATTGCGAACAAAAACTTTAAAATAGCATTAAGACGACTGTTAGTTTTCATGCAAGCCCTATTTGATTTTACAAAACGAGGGGATCTTATGAGAATAGGTTTAGATAGAGACGATCATGTAAATGCCTTTACATTAAAACAGCACAACTATCTAGCTAAAAAGGTAGGTTTATACGTACATGACTACGAATACTTCAATTGTAAGAGTATTTTCCCTGGTAAATTTTTTGAGCCTCTCAATAACCTTTTGAAGAAAATACTTCGCCGTTCTAAAGTGTACGGGCCAAATATTGTGGTGGTACTTAAGTCTTGTGAATAATATGTCGTAATATTTCCCCAACTCCCTTTGTGTAAGGCGAGTCTGATACGAAGGTCGCTTTCCTTCTTGTTTCTGGATCAGCATTGCTAACAGCGTAAAAAGCTTGAATTAAAGGTGCTGTTTCTGCATCAGACGTAGAATCCCCAATGACGAGGATATGCTCATACTTATCAGGAAAGGTTTCTTTTAAGTACCTAACACCCATTGATTTACTGGATCCTCTTGGTTGAATTGTAACATTAGCTACTGTATTTGGCTTCGTTATGCAAAGTTTTTCATCTAGATTGTCTTCTAGATAAACAAATAACTTTTGAGCCAAATTAACTTCCGGTGTTTTATTCTTGTATACATGTACGCTACCTGTGTATTTACGGTATTTATTCAGTAAAATGTCTATTCGATTGCTCAATGGAATCTCATTTATCTTATTAATATAGTCGCTCGTATCTGTCACAAACATTTTTATGCTGCCGCTAACTTCGTTTCTAATGAAGATACTAATCAATCCAGCTATGTACTTTTGCAACGGTTGGGCTCCTTCTAACAGCAGAATGCATTTACTAGCAAGAGTTTCCATACAGTAAATTCCGTTCTCCACTAGAATTGGGCCATTTAACTTCAACTTCCTATAGAACGGTTCTATATCCTCAATAGCCCTGTTCGAATTAATCCCAATTAGATAATTTCTTAATGTAGCCTGCTCAATAATAGGATTTATGTCAGCATTCATACGATGTTTACCGTCTATTAAGGTACCATCTATGTCTAGAAGTATTAAGTTGTTCCGGATTTTTTTGTGCATACTATCGTCCTGTAAACTCATATAGCTTTCTCTTTGCTCTAAGTTGCTTTTCGCATGGCTATTATACTATAAACCTCCTAACCCGCGAAAAATTTGCTCAAGCAACCCTCGCGGTTTTTTTATTACAGCAATAACACATCCCTTAAAAAGGAAGGGCGACTGTAATACATAGTAATGAAGCAAGAATAGCGGTTCGAATCTAGTTATTTTTATAAGGGAATCTTCAACCAGTTGTGGATCGTTTGAGGCATTGTGGTCATTGAAGTGCCCACTTTGGCTGGGGGACAGGGATTCGAACCCCAACTGCCTGGTTCAGAGCCAGGTGTCCTACCATTAGACGATCCCCCAATATCACTTAAAACACCAATAAAATACCATAAAAAACGGCTCTTTAAAAGATCTGGTAGGATAGTTTCATGACCAGCTCTCTTATCATTTTCGCCATTACAATATTGTCTATCGTAGAAGTAACCGCGTTATCCTATGCATTTATTGCCCTTTTTACCATTATACAGGGTCCTCCTTTTGTGCCAACAACTGACGAAAGATTAATAAATAGCGTAAAGCTCGCCGATATTCAACCAAATACTAAAGCGGTTGATCTAGGCTGCAGCAATGGAAAAGTTCTTATTTATCTGGCGAAACTTGGCTGCCAGGCGCGGGGTTTTGAAATTAATCCACTGCTAGTGTGGCTAACTAGAATAAATATCAAAAAGGCTGGGTTAGAAAAGAAGGCCTTTGTACATCACGGGAACTTCTGGAAAGTGGATCTAAGCAATTTTGACCTAGTCTATGTGTACGGAATAAATTATGTAATGAAGAAACTAGCCGTCAAGCTTAAAAAAGAGTTAAAACCGGGAGCGCAGGTCATTTCCATTGTGTGTCCCCTACCGGGGTGGCAAGCGCAGAAAACCTATGGCAAAATATATTATTATGTACAAAAACTGAATACATGATATTTTATGTATAATAAT
>Ga0210018_1000161_pt1 | contig 31172 bp, 45 predicted proteins | sample CryGeyCG2014_010_2_FD_183967 | JGI IMG/M metagenome (GOLD analysis project Ga0210018, IMG submission 183967) | Groundwater microbial communities from aquifer - Crystal Geyser CG09_land_8/20/14_0.10 (SPAdes) (version 2) | ecosystem: Environmental > Aquatic > Deep subsurface > Groundwater | place...
TCTATGATTTTCAAAGAAAGTTGTTTATTTACATTCTATTCATAAAATGCGATTTGACAAGATGTAGGATAAAGAGTAGGAATATATCTATCCGGCACAGCGTCCGGAAGTCAGGGAACACAGCGTTCCCACAGGCGGTTTCACCACAAAGCACAGCGCTTGAAAGGTGAAGCTAAAGCACATTAACAATCAACAAAAAGGAGAAGGAAAATGGCTATAACCGCCAAGTACAGAAAAGAAAAAATAGCATTAGTAGAAAAAGAAAAAAAGAAAAAAACAGTGGAAGAGCTGATTGAAAAATCGAAAAAAGCGTTTAATTCAAAATTGATTGTTGAAATTGTCGAAAAAGCATCGGTAAATAAAGACGGGAAAGTAAATTTAACGAAAACGCACGATCAAGTATTTGAATATATTCTTGAACAAACCAAAGATTTAAAGATGGCTAAAGAATTTGCAGTTGCCGGCCGTTGGTTGGCGATGCTGAAGCGCGATTATCCCGATGTTTTCCAAAGAGGGATTGATATTCAAAAATTTAGTGAAGGTTTTCAAAAAGAAATTGGCGAACGAAAACCCGAACCAAAACCCGAGCCGAAAGATGTGGAGTTAGAACTTTTCGGTGATATTATTGCGAAAGTTAACAGAAATCTTAATCGGCATGATTATTCTCTAAGAATTTCAAAATCTGATATTTCCGATTCGATTATTTTTATCTGCGACATAATTGAATTCATTACGGGAGTGAAACAGCCAGCAACGTATAAATCCAAAGAAATTGAGCGTTATACGTACTGTAGGCCTTTCAGAGGGTTTCCTGAGGAACTGGCAATTGAATATCTCCGCGACTATCTCATTCAAATCCTCGAAGAAAAATTCGGGTTAAAAATAAAAGTTTGCGGGAATTGCGCAAATTACTATTGCTATCAAGGCACTTATTGCGACCAATTAACTGGCATTAACCGCCGACGTGTATTCAAAGATTCTTGCTATTTTACACCCCCTAAATGGATTCCAGAAGAAATTCCATCGGAGAAAAAAGAAGAAGAAAAAACCTGCAGAAATTGCGGATTAAATACCGTTGACGATTCTTGTATGGATTGTTACGAAAGAAGTTCTTGGCGTCCTAAAAAATAAGATTAATTAAAAGGCATCTGTTCATTCGGATGCCCTTTTGTTTTTACGCGATTTATATCAGGCCTAATCTAATCTTAATATTATAAATCTTATTTATTCCTGCGATCGCAGATATTGAATAGGTTTTATTATTTTGTTATTATCCTTGACAGGATATAAAGAACCGAATTTAAAAAGAATTAAAAATAAACTTTAAAATAGTGAGGAAATTAAGCCCGACAAATAAAAAGATTTTTCTGATTTTTCTCGGCGGTTTGGCATTGGGTCTTTCGCCCTCGCCAAGGCAGTTTTTCAGAATAGCGAAAGATATCGCTAAAGATTGGCAAAAAATTAAGAAAGAAGAACTTTATTTGGCCATTCGCAGCCTCTATAAAAGCAAACTTATCGATGAGCGTTATGAGAAAGACGGAAGAACTACTTTAATCATTTCTGAATCTGGAAAAAAGAAGGCGCTTTCATATCAGTTGGAAGAAATGACTATCCGAAAGCCGAAAATATGGGATAAAAAATGGCGGCTTGTTATTTTCGATGTTCCGGAGAAAAGAAAACGAATAAGGGAAGCCTTAAGAGCAAAATTGAAAGAACTTGAATTCTACGAATTGCAAAAGAGCGTTTTTGTCCATCCTTTTGATTGCAAAGACGAAATCGATTTCATAATAGAAATTTTTGAAGCGAGATCGTTCGTCAGATTTGCGGTTATCGAAAGCATAGATAATGAATTGCATTTAAAGAAGATTTTTAATCTGAATTAAATTCTCATCTGGGAGTCGATTTAAAGAATTTAGAAAATCGAAAAGTTGATTTAAAAAAGCGATCGCAGATTTAGATAAGGTTTTGGGATAGATTTACCGCGAGAAACACCTCGGTAACACAAAAATTTAGCCACTCGCTTATCAGGCGGGTGGCTTTTTGTTTTTTAATCGATTTTTGCCGCTTGGGCTAAAACAGGATTTTCCTCAAGGGCTTTTTCCCATCCTTTATTCGCGACTTCAAGAATGTACGGCAATGTTTTTTCAACCAGAGCCGGCGTGGAAGAACGGGGGACTGAGCCGGGCATATTGCTAACACAATAGTGGATTATGCCTTCTTCGGTATAAACCGGATTATCGTGGGTTGTGGGTTTTGAAGTTTCACAGCATCCCCCTTCGTCAATTGAGGGGTCGATAATGACCGAGCCCGGTTCCATCAGTTTCAGCGTTTCGCGGGTGATGATTTTCGGCGCTCCGCAGCCTTTTGCGGCGGCGGCGCAGATAACCGCGTCGGAAAATTTCAGGGACATTTTGAGATTTTTATCCAAAATAACAAATTTTTGACAGAAATCCGAGCTCGGGTCCGATATTTCCAATTTTTCCTCGCGGTCAAAACCGGCAAGCCTGCAACCCCGATTTTTTAGAATTTCCAGCGCTCTTTTGCCCAAATTTCCTTCGCAGCCGACAACGGTTATTGCCGCGTCTTTAAGCAGTTTGCCTTTGCCGCCGTTTTCTTTGCGCAAATAATGGGCAACGGCGTCGACGGAAATTTCTGCGGCGATTTTGCTCATTTCTTTTAGGATCGGACGCGAACCGTCGGCTAATTGAATATTTTCGTAAGGAATTGCTCTGATATTTTTCTCGCAGATGATTTTTTTTAATTCCGGATTGGCCGGCAGATGGAAAAAAGCAAAAATAATCTGGCCCGGTTTCATTAATTCATATTCTTCTTCAAACGGTTCTTTCACTTTGACGATAATATCGGATAACCAGACGAATTTTTGATTGGTAATCAGGGCACTCGCTTTTTTAAAATCATTGTCGAAAAAGCCGCTGGCTGTGCCGGCCCCGCTTTCAACTGAAACGGCGGAATGCCCGTCTTTTGACAGTATTTGGACTTCTTTGGAAGTTAAGCCTATCCGATATTCATGGTTTTTAATCTCTTTCGGCACGCCGATTATCATTTTTTACTCCTTTTGGTAAAATTCTTTTAAATGAACTTTGTTCTTTCGCTGGTATTCTGCTCCGAATTTTTGCGGATGTCAATAAGTTTGACCTTATCTGCCGCATTTGCTATCTTTTAGAAAAAGTTTTTTGAAAAGGAGGCAATTTTGATGAAACACGAGAATTTCGGCCGGATAACGATTATCGTCGGCATGCAGTACGGAAGCGAAGGAAAGGGTGCCATTACTTCCTATTTGGCGCCAGGATGCTCTCTTGGAGTAAGGACGGGCGCGGCCAATGCCGGACACACCATTTATTACGAAGGCCAAAAATTCATAATGCGGCAGATTCCATCCGTATGGGTAAATCCGTACGCCAAGTTAGTCATCGGCGTCGGCGCGATCATAAGTCCCGATATTCTATCGGAGGAAATTGAGTGCACTGACCGGATTTTGCCGGTTAAAAACAGGATTTTTATTGATTACCGGGCGCATGTGATAAGCAGAAAGCAGATTAGAGCCGAGCAGCGCACTGATTTGGCTCAAAGAATCGGCAGTACCTCGGCGACAAGCGGGGAAGGCATCGGCACTGCGACAGCCGATAAGGTTTTGAGAAAAAAATCGTGCGTTCAGGCAAAAGACATGGAGTGGATGAAGCCGTATCTTTGCGACACGGTCGAGATGGTCAATAAATATCTTGAATGCGAGCACCCGATTATTCTGGAAGGAACGCAAGGGTTTGGATTGAGTCTGGAACACGGGAATTTTCCTTATATCACTTCGCGCGATACAAGCGCGGTGGCTTTGGCGGCATCTATCGGCGTCAGTCCTCATTATTTTGATGTTCAGGTAATTGGCGTGGTGAGGAGCTACCCGATAAGAGTTGCCGGAAACAGCGGTTCATTCGGGGAAGATTCCGAAGAAATCACCTGGGATAAACTGACAAAGTTTGCCGGTGCCGACCAACCGATTATTGAAATGACTTCCGTAACCGGAAAAGTAAGGCGCGTAGCGACTTTTAGCGAAGTAGATTTCACAAGAGCTTGTCAGGTGAATAGGCCGACCGAAATAGCTCTGACTTTTGCCGATTATCTTGATTGGCGTATTCACGAAAAAGATGAAGTTTCCCGGACAGTGGAAAGCTTCATATCCGATCTGGAAAATTTATATGACGCGCCCGTAATGCTTGTTAAAACCGGACCGGAAACCGTCATTGATTACAATTGGTATCGCAGAAGCATGCTGAGAAAAATAAGATAAAAAATAAGCAGTTCCGATGTGATGTCAGGACTGCTTTTAAAATTTCCGCTATAATGGAGACAATATGAGAAAAGGAAATTTGGAAATAGAAATCCGGTTTAAAATAAGCGATATTAAAAAATTGCGCGAGAAATTGCGCAGTTTTGGTTCAAAATGCCTTGAAAGGTGGAAAGGCAGAGATATTCTTTTTGACAAGAAAGACGAACTTATCCCAAAAGGCCGGGTTTTGCGTCTGCGCTTAGGGATGGAAAAAAGCGGAAGGGGAAAATTGACTTACAAAGAGCCGGACCGCGACCCTGTTTTTAAGATTAGGGAAGAATTTGAAACTATTGTTAAAAATCCGGAAATGGCAATGAAAATTTTGACCGGCTTGAATTATTTGCCGGTTATTCAATACGAAAAGCGGACCGAATTGTGGAAATATGGCGGAACGGAGATTTATATCGAAGAATTGCCGGAAATAGGATATTTTATGGAAATCGAGGGTTCGGAAAAGAATATCAAAAAAGTTGCAAAAATTTTAGGATTTGATATACAGAAAGGGGTAAAAAAGAGTTATCGGGAGTATTTTGTAGCGTTGAATAAAAATAAAAAAGAGTGGTTCTTTAAAAAAAACAGTCGAAAGAGAGGTATTTGAATGAAGGCGGAAGAGAAAGAAAATTACACTTGGCAGGAATTTAGCGAAGATGTTGAAAAAATCGTGTTGCTGATTAAGGAAAGTGGCAGGGAATTTAAAAATGTTTACGGTCCTCCCCGCGGCGGTTTGGTTTTGGGAGTTTGCCTTTCTCATCGCTTAGAGATTCCGCTCATTCTGGACGCGGAATGTATTACAGAAGACACTTTAGTTATTGACGATATTGCCGATACCGGATTTACTCTTTATCCGTGGAGCCATTTGAATTTTATCGTCACGTTGTTTTATCATCGGCAAAGCATTTTCGTTCCCGATATCTGGTTGAGAGAAAAGAAAGACAAGTGGATCCGTTTTCCGTGGGAGACATAAATGAAAAAAATCTGCCGGTCTTTCCACTAATTGAGTAATGACTAAAAAAGGAGGAGGAAAAATGAAGAAATTTTTGAAATTTTTCATGTTTTGGTGGATGGCAATTTGCATCGCATTAATAGCTATAGCTTTTGGCTTAAGGATTTATCAAAGCGAAGTAATAGTTTCGCGGCAAATGCTTGTTATTGTTGATTGTCTGGCAATTTTATCTTTTTTTCTGACTTTTTGTTTTTATAGCTGGTATATCTGGTGGAAATCGAAGAATTAAAAAGAAAAAATAGCGCAAGCCGTTCGCTTATGGCGAACGGCTTTTTTATTTGGTATAATTTTGGCATGTGTCTTGCTATGCCGAGTAAAATTATAAAAATTGAAGGCGATTGGGCGACAGTCCAGTCGGAAAAACATATTCATAAAGCGAATTTGAGTCTTGTGAAGGGCGTGAAAGTAGGCGACTATATCATTGTCCACGCTGATTTGGTGCTTAATAAGATTAACAAACAAGAGGCCGAGAAAATATTAAAAATGATTAAAAAAATTAATAAATAATTTTATGAACGAGTATAAAGGAATTTATTTGGCTTTTTTAACCGCTATTATCAGCGGCTTCGCGATTTTTTTGAACAAGTTTGCCGTCAGTGCTTGGAGTAATTCTTCTGTTTTTACTGCGGCAAAAAATCTGATTGCCGCCGCCTTTTTGGTATCTTTGATTTTCCTGCTTAGAAAACTACCGGAATTAAAAACGCTTTCCAAAAAACAGTGGCTTTTGTTGGCGGCAATTGGACTGATCGGCGGCTCTGTCCCGTTTCTTCTATTTTTTAGAGGTTTGACTTTGACTTTGGCCTCTAGCGCCGCTTTTATTCAAAAAACGCTTTTTATTTGGGTGGCTTTAATGGCTTTACCGTTTCTTAAGGAGAAAATATCGAGTTTGCAGTTTTTGGCTTTGGGGATTATTCTGGTTGGGATTTATTTATTGAAACCATTGGGAAATTTCCGTTTCGGCTACGGCGAACTTTTGATTCTTTTGGCAACTTTTCTTTGGGCAATTGAGAGTATTATTGCTAAATTCGCTTTGCGAAATATCTCGGCTTTGACAGTGGGTTCGGCAAGAATGTTTTTTGGCTCGTTTTTTCTTCTTTTTTATTTGTTTCTCGCCGGCGACTTAGGGCAATTGTTTGTTTTTTCGTGGATAAAAATAGAATGGTTGATAATAAGCGGAGCGGTTTTATTCGGCTATGTTTTTGCTTGGTATTCGGCTTTGAAATTCGCGCCGGCAACGGTAGTGAGCGCTATTTTAGTAATTGCCGCGCCTATCACTTTGCTTTTAGATTCCATTTTCGTGACTCATCGCCTTGCGACATTGCCGTTGATTCCGATGGTTATGATTACTATCGGAGTGCTATTTTTCACAAAATTTCTGGCTAGATTTAAACTTTTTCTTCAAAAGAAATTCCATTATGACAGACGGATTGCTGATGTTTGCTAAATACGCCTTTCCCCCTAATGTTTTGCAGTTCTGCGGTCCCGTAGAAATAGGATCCATTTTTGAATCGTTCAAAGGAGATAAAAAGGCGCGGGAAATAAAAAATTTGCTTTTGCAGTTTTCCGGCGCCGTGCCTTATCTTCAGCTTATTGCTGGAAGCAATGGCATTAAAGATATTTTTGACGAACGAGTCGTTGGGGCTTACTGGCTGGGAAATAATTTATTGGGGAACGTTGAAGTCAAAGATGTCTATCGCCACATAGAAGGCAGATTTAAAAAGAATATCAATAAAAAAGATTGGCATTGGCTGATTAGCGGTTCAATGCCTGAAGCAAAGCCGTTTCATGGTTTTCATGTTTTTGACATTTACCGCCGCGCCGGCCTTTTGCGTTCGGGGGATAAGAATAATATTTTAGAAACGATGGACAAATGCCGCATTGGTTGGGGAAAAGTGGAATCGGTTGACTTGAACAATAGAAGCAAAAAAAATCTTTCTTTCGGCATTGCCTTAGTAAGTTACAGCCCTTTGGAATTTTTTGAAAAGAAAATAAGGTTTGGCGGAGAAACTATCAGAAAATTCTTTTTAGTAGATGAATCAATCAAAAAAGGAGATGAAGTTTCTTTTCACTGGGATTATGTTTGCGATAGAATAACGCCGATTCAAAAGAAAAATTTAATTTATTGGACGAATTATCATTTAAATCTTGCGAATCAGACAATTTAATTTTTTAAAAAACAAAAATGCCGCCATTGCACGACGGCATTTTATTTTGCCAGATACTCAATAAATTTTAGCCCATAGATGATAGCGCTAATTTTAGCGGTGCTGCCCATAAGGAGCCACCAATAACCGTTTTTAAATCGGAAGATTTTTTGAGCCGCGATGCCGGCTAGTGCAAGATGAGGTATAAATCCCGTAACAAATAATCCGAGATATTGCCAGCGATAACAATAAATTATCCAGGAACTATTTTGGGATTGCGTTTTTTCCAGCCAGTTTTTAAAATAAGACAATCTGCTTAAAATTCGGTTAATTTTTTCCGCCAAATAACAATAAAGGGCTAAGTCAAAAACACATAACGCCAAGCATGCTAAAAAGGTTAAGAATGAATTCCAGCCGACAACATAACGGAAACTTAAAATTCCCGCTTCAATGCTCCAAAGAGATTGGATAACGGCGAATAAAATCAACCCGAATTTCAAAGATGCCTCCTTTTATTTTTTATTTTTTTCAACGTCCGTTTATCGGGAAATAGTAGCATAAAAATAATAAATTATCAATTAAATAAAAAATCCCCGTTTGCGCGGGGATTTTTCGCATTTAATTTTTGTTGTATTCCTGCCAGACTTTTTGCCAGCGGGTTTTGAAGATGGCGAAATGAATCATATCCCGATATTCCCCGTTCCTGAAAATATGACGGCGGGAAAGTCCTTCCTTGATACCGCCGCATTTTTTTGCGCAACCCACACTCCTTGGATTAAAAAGAAAAGCACTGTGAATTACTTTTCTTAGGTTCAAGGTGTTAAAGGTATAATTCAAAAGAGTCATTTCCGCGTCAAAACCAAATCCCCGACTCCAGTAGTCTTTATCACCGATCATGATTCCCAGATTCGCAAGGCCGTTTCGGTAATCAAGTTTATTTTTTAATTTCTGATTTTTAGTTTCTAATTTCTAGTGTGTGGCGCAGGTGATGCAGGGGTCGTAGGCGCGGACAAGCATTTCAAGGAGTTTTTTCTTTTTTTCTTGGGTTTCATTTTTAAATTGTTCGAGAAGCGCGTTGGCGCTTTTTTCAATCGAAGTGAGATTTTGGACTGTCGGCGTAATTATATTCGCATAAGTTATTATCCCTTTATTGTCAAAGTGAAATTCGTGATAAAGCCCGCCCCGCGGCGCTTCAACTGCGCCGATTCCTATAAAAGGTTTATTTTGAGTAAAGTTAATAGGTTTCGGGGCGATAGTATCTTTTAATCCGTCTCTTAATAATTGTTCGATAATTTCTTGCGATTGGTTATGATATAAATCTATCTCAACAGCCTGGGCGAGATTATTGTGAAACGGATTTTGGTAATCAGGGCCGGATTTTTTTTCGGTGTCTAAATGAGCCAAGCGCGCGAGTGCTCCAACCATTATTTCGCGATTTTTATATTTTCCGAATTTTGCAGTCGAGCCTTCTTTAATCGTTTCTTCGATATCTTTTTTATAGTTTTTAATAGAAGAACTATCGGCATTTTTATTTGAAACTATTTGATCTTCCTTTTGGCTGACTAATTCCAAATTTACTTTTAATTGCGGGTAATTCAGGCCGGAAAATAGTTTCACGGTGTTTTTTGCCGCTGTTTTTGTTTTTTTAAGCATTTCCAGTAATTCTTTAAGGGCGGATTTTTTGGGGATTTTATGAAACCCGCCGATGGTCGTAGTTGTGGGGTGGACATTTCTGCCGGCAACGGTATGGACTATTTCATCGGAAACTTTTTTCAGTATCAATGCCATTTTGAAAGATTTCGGGTCTTTTTGATTCAGCTCCGTTCCACGGTCAATGCCGACGTAATCGGGCAAAGCGAGAAAAAATAAGTGTAGAAAGTGGCTTTGAATCATTTGCCCGGCGAGCATCAGTTTTCGCAGAAGAATTGTCGTCTGATGCGGCTTTACGTCAAAAGCGTCCTCGCAGGCCATTACCGAGGCGAGATTGTGGGCAATAGGGCAGACGCCGCATATTCTCGGCGTTATCCAGTGGGCTTCTTCGGCAGTGCGGCCTTCAAGCATCCCTTCAAAAAGCCGCTCTCCTTCAAGAACTTTTAATTTCGCTTCATTTTTATCCCAATCAATATGTATTGCTCCGTGCCCTTCGATTTTCGCGATAAATTCATTCGATAGCATAGTTTTATTTTATCTTATTTAAGCCGTTTCACAAATCGATTGAATTGTTCGCCGCGATCAAATTCGTTTTTGAACATATTGAAACTGGTGCTGGCAGGAGAGAGGAGAATAATATCGTCTTTTGAGGCAATTTTTTTTGCCGTTTCCACTGCTTTTTTCATTGAAGAACAATCTGAAACTCGATTTAAAATATTGAAGTCGGACTTCGATAACTTCAATAATTCTTTAATTATTTTCTCGCTGGCCGTTCCTTTGAATAAAATCAGCGCCTTGCAATATTTCGGGATTTCGGTTGCCAGTCTTTTATAATCCAGATTTTTATCCATTCCTCCGCTGATTAAAATTATTTTACCTTTGTATTTTGAAAGCGATTTCAGAGAGTAAATGGTTGCGTCAGGCGTGGTGGCGGTCGTGTCGTTATAATATTTCACGCCGTTTTTTCCGCGGATAAATTCAAGTCGTCCCGAAAGACCTTTAAAAGTTTTTATGGCGCGTTCGGCAACGCTTTTCGGAATTTTTAGCAATTTAGCAACGGCAATAGCTGCGTTTTGATGTGCGCCGTCATACCAAACAATTCGCGATTTTGATTTCCTCGCAATTTTTCTTAAATTTTTGTCGTTCTCATTCAATATGAGATAATCGTTTTTATTTTGAAATCTAAAAATATTCTCTTTGTCCTTATAGTATTCTTTGATATTTTTATATTTGTCCAGATGGTCGGGCATCAAATTGGTGATTACGGCAATCCGCGGGCTTTGTTTAATGTCTTTAAATTCATGAAGCAACCAACTCGAAAGTTCAGCAACAACAATTGTGCCTTCATCCCTCAAAGATTTATTTTTCCCGAAATTTCCAATAGTGTAAAATTCATCCGATCGGTGGTTTTTTATACTATTGATTTTTTCTATACCCCGGGGTTTTTTGATTTTATTTAAGATGGAAAGCGGTGATTGGCCTATATTACCGCAAAGCGTGGCATCTTTCCGAGCATTCTTAAGTAATTGATATATTAAAGTGGCGGTTGTGCTTTTTCCTTTCGTTCCGGTAACTCCTATAACCAAATTTTGCGGTCGTTCTTCAAAAAATATCGTCCAATCATTGATGATGGGAATTTTGTTTTTCTTAGCGATTTTTAAATAGGGCGAATTCTTGGGAACGGATGGGTTTTTGAAAATATAGTCGGCCTCGCGAAAATCCTGCATGCGGTGCCTGCCGAGGACGTATTTTGTCCTCGTTAATAGTCGTTCTTTAGAGCCTTCAATTCGCGCAAGGCCGGTCCTTGCCAAAAAGAAACTTTCTAGGCGTTTGATTTGCGACGCTAATTCTTTTTTTGTTTTCAAGTCGGTAATAAGGAGATTAGCTCCCTTTTTTGCGAAAAATAAAGCGGCAGAAATTCCGCTGCCGTCCTTGTAACTTCCGAGACCCATTATTATAATCTTCTTATTTCCAAAATTCATTTTAACAATTCTTTCGCTTTTTCCTGCCACTCCGGCATATGTTTGTAAAACATCGTGAAGTAGCGTTCAATTTCTTCTCTGGAGGTTAAGTTTTGGAGAATCTTTATCAAAGCGGGAATATTGGCGTCTTCTCTCTGGCCGAAGCAGGCGTAGCAGGGCGAGCCGCCGGAAACGCAAATAGCGTTACATCCGCCTTGGCCTATTGGTCCGAGGCAAGGTTTTCCGAATACCAAGCGGCAGGGATTTCCGGCAAGTTTACATTCAAAACAAACCGAACATCCGCGATAAGCCGGTTTTTTGCCGGCCAGCAACTCCTCGATAATTCTTACGACTTCATCGGGATTAACCGGACAGCCGTGAATTGAAAAATCTACTTTGACGTAAGCGCTTAAAGGAACGGCGTCAATTCCAACGGGTTTGTAATTTTCGCCATAAATCTGTTTGTAGAATTTTTCTCGCTCTTCTTTGGCGACTATTCCCGGAATTCCGGCAAGCGAGGCGCAAGCGCCGAGCGCAAAAATGTAAGTAGAATTTTCACGCAGCCATTTCAGCGTTTCGATTTCATCCGGCGTTATCGGCGTACCCTCAATAATTGAGACCAGAAAAGGTCCTTGCTCTTTTTTTTCTTGAGCTAGTCGCCAATCAACAATATTAAGTCGGTTTTCCAATTCCAGCAGTTTTTCCCGCAAAGAAATAATCGCTACCTCGCACCCCTCACAGTCGGTGAAATCATAAATCGCGATTTTCGGCTTAATTAGTTTTTCCATCACTTTTATTTTAACCTATTTTATGAGAGAATTAAAGAATGATGGCAAAAATAAAAATATTGGATTTATTGTTTTCATACAAGAAGGCGTTGTCCATTTTAAAGCAATATGACGATGGAAATTTGCGGCGCCAGAAAAAAGGAAAAGCAAAATTTGTTTTAAAAACAGAAGATTGCAGGCAAATAGTAAAAGAGTTGAAAAAAAAGCTGGCGGATAGAAAGGATAAAAAGGGGGTGGGAAGCTTGTTCGGACAGGAATACGCGGGAAAATTTGAGGGAATTATAGGGGGGCTTTACCAGACATGCGCAGGCAAACAACTTTACGCGAGTATAGAAGAAAAAGCGGCACATCTTCTTTATTTCGCCGTCAAAGACCATCCTTTCGTGGATGGAAATAAGCGCATTGCCGCTTTTTTGTTCGTTTATTTTCTAAGCCGGAACAATTATTCCCGCAAGACAAGCGGGGAAATAAAAATCAGCGAAAACGCTTTAGTGGCGCTTGTATTGCTTATCGCGATAAGCAACCCCAAAGAAAAAGAGGTTATGATTAATCTCATAACGAACCTTATCAACTGAATTACATGAAATTATCACTTTCGGTTAATCTCTCGGATATTCTGACCGAGAAAAAAAGCATTCTGGAAAATCTTTTTTCTTGGGGTTCTATTTTTGACAATGGTTTTCATCCCGGCCGCATTTTTCGTCTTGTTAAAGAAATTAGTTTGAACGGAATAGAGCTAGTTGCTTCAAAAAATATGAATGAAAGAGACATTGAGAGAGTAAAAAAAATTCTTAATGAACACGAAATTTCCGTTTTGAGCCTGCATCAGCCGATTTTGACCCTTTGATGCGGATTTTATCGGCGCATTGAAGTTGCTGGAAGAAAAATACGGCATTAAAATAGGATTGGAAAACGGCACAAAAAATATAATTATCGGACTGAAACATCATTGCTATCAGGGAAGAGAATTTTCAGAAATTACGGCAAAATTAGGGCTTGGCATCACTTTTGACCCTACTCATCTGGCGCAGGCAAACGGCAGCGATATCATTGATTTTTATAAGAGAAACAGGGAACGAATTGTAAATATTCATTTAAGCGATTATAAATACGGATGGTTTCCGCACAATCTTTTGAATACCCACATGGCCTTAGGAAAAGGCGATCTGCCCATAGAAGGATTTTTGAAAACCTTGAAAAAAGACTATTACGACGATCTTCTGACGTTTGAAATTAATCGTTCCGCGAAGGAAATAAAAAAAAGCATAGATTTCGCGCGCCAATTTTTGGCTTAATCCCAATTTCTGTCTATTTCGTCAAAGTAGAAAACAGGGCCGTCGGTGCAAGTATATTTTTCTCCGGTTGTGCAATGCTGGCATTTGCCTATTCCGCATTGCATTTTTCTTTCGGTATTGGCGAAAATTCTGCGGTCGGAAATGCCAAGCGGCCTTAATATTTTTTCTAGCGCGTTCATCATAGGTCCCGGTCCGCACATCGCCGCGCAGGAATTATTAGGGTCAATTTCAATTTCTTTCACGAATTCCGAAACAAATCCTACCCCGCCTTTCCAATCCGGCGCTTGCTTATCAATTGTAAGAATAATTTTAATTTGTTTTTCCCAATTAGAAATTCTCTCTTTGAGTAAAAGGTCTTGTGGGGTCTTTGCGCCGTAAATCAAATAAACTCGTCCGAAATCTTTTCTGTTTTTGATGATATATTCGATAAGGCTGGCAATGGGAGGAATACCGCAGCCGCCGGTAGCCAGCACCAAATCTTTTCCTTCAAAAAATTTTAAAGGGAAACCGTTGCCGTACGGTCCGCGTAAAGTTGCCTCTGCGCCATTTTTCAAGTTATGGAAGGCGTTCGTCACAACGCCGCCGGTATTTCTAATAAGAATTTCCAGATAAGAATTGTTTTCCGGCGGGGAGGCCGGTCCGAACGGCGCTTCGCCATAGCCCCAGATTCCGGCAAGAACGAACTGCCCGGGATTAAAAACCAACCCGTCTCTATTTTTGGCGAATTTCCCTCTATTTTTTTGCAAGCGGAAAAGCTTTACATCCGCCGAATGCTGTTCTATCTTTGCTATTTTCACTTTTTCCGGAAAATAAAAATTTTGCATAATTTATACTCCTTTTGCTTTTACGTAAGCGTCAACCATTTTCAGGATATATTTTTCAATATCTATTTTTGCCGGGCAGTATTTTTGGCAACGACCGCAGGCAACGCATTGCGATTTTCCGTATTCGTTATAGGCGCGGACGAATTTGTGGAAAAACCAATTATAATAGCGTTCTCTGATTGTTTTATGAAAATTGTGCCCGCCGGTAACTTGGGCAAAGCGGGGAAGGGTGCAGGCGTCCCACTTCCGACAGCGAGCACATGTTTTGCCGCCTAGATCAATTTTGTCTTCAACGGAAAAGCAATAGCACAAGGGGCAGACATAAGTGCAGATTCCGCATCCGAGACAAAGTGTTGCCAATTCGTCCCAAATTGCAAGATCTTGTCTCCAGGACCATTTAATGACATCAGATAGAAATTCCGGATCCAATAAAAGTTGTCTTAAGCGAGGCATTATTTCCTCCGATTTGCTTCCGGCATTGGTTATCACCGCAGATTCTTTTTTAAAAAATCTTTTTTTTGTCAAAGCGCGCCCTTTTTTCGTTATTGGCATCGCTTCATATTGTTCTTCGTTCACTTTTAGCAAGATTAAATCCCCGCCCGGAGGAGTTTTGATGGGTTCGTTTATCAATCCGATAACTGTTGCCATTTCTCTTTTTTTGAAATAGAAAAAATCCGTATTTGGCTTGGCCATTATTTCATCTAATTGGGTAAGCGCTTCAAGGTCGCGAGAATTCAAGCCGAAGAGAATAAACGGTTTTTTTTGCGCTAATGTTGCAGCTTGATTTTTTCTTTTATCAAAAACAAAAGTATCTTCAATTGCCGGCAGGAAAAATTCTTTTATTGAGCAAAGAGTGGGCAAATAGTAAAAATCTATCGTTTTTCCGGGAGTAAATTTTTCAAAAACCGATTCAACCGCTCCGCCTTGCTCTCTGCGGACAGGAATATAAACCGACGTATTTTTTGCCAGCGTCTGAATTAAGTCGTCTATTTTTTTTCTTTCTATAACGAGCATCATTAATATTTTACCTTGTTTTTGCAATTTTTTAAAATTAGAGCTATATTCTTAAAAAGCATGTTTTTTAAGAACTCGCCAAATTAAAACCGAAAAATTTCAATTATAAAATAATAAAAGCCCCGATTTTATTCGGGAGCTTTTTATTTAATCTATAAAATCGTTCGCCCAGGAGCAAAATTGGCAGTCGGAGTGGCTTTTGGGCATTGGGCCTTCGAGAAGTTCAATCGCGTCTTCAAAAAGTCGCAGGGCGCGCTTATGCTCTGTCCCCATTTTTTTAACCGTGATTTGAAATTTCATCAGGCCTTCGCCGCTCACTTCTTTGGGCTTGTAATAAACAAGATAAGCCAGACCTTTTGTTTCGTACCCGCTTTCGGTAAGAAGAAAATTATAAATATCGAGCTGGTGCTGATAATATTTTTCAGAATTTTCTTCGAAACTTGAACTGCCGGTAGTTTTAAAATCAACGGGAATATAGTACCTGCCGTCAAAGAGGCAATCGTCGAGGCCGCCGGCCAAAAAAAATCCTTCGCGCCGGGGATGTTTATATTTAAGAGTCGGCCTCAAAGCATTTCTCCATTTTTCCAGCAATTCCTGGTCTTCGAAAAGCTTTCCTTCAACTTTTCCATTGAGTTCCGGTGGAAGTTTGCCTTCTTTGCGAAATTTATCGAAATAAGGTTTTAAAATTCTATCAAAATTACTTTGAAGCGCAAAAATTTGTTGCGGTCTGTGGATGCCGTTTATTTTTTGCAGCCAAAAACACTTTGGGCATTCCATATAAAGGGAAAGAGATGAAGGAGACAATTGGATATAATTTTGAAATGATTTTCTTTCAGGCACAGTTTCGCATCTTTTTATTTTTAATAATCAGAGGTTTTTTTCTTTTTATCGGCAGTAAAAATTTCTCCTCTATAGATCCAAACTTTTATTCCGATATCCCCGTAAGGAAGATGAGCTCTTTCTCTGGTAAAGTCGATATCGGCACGGAGGTTTTGAAGAGGGATCTGTCCCGATTTCAGCCATTCACGTCTCGACATTTCCGCTCCTCCAAGTCTTCCTGATAGCGCGACTTTTATTCCTTTAACTTCTCTATTTGCCATTACTTTTTCCATTGTTTGTTTCATTACGCGCCTGAAAGGAAGGCGTCTTTCCAGGCTTTCGGCTATCATTTGAGCCACTATCTTGGCGTGGGTTTCCGGTTGTTTTACTTCTTCGATGGTTAATTTCAACTCCGGAGGAATTTCGAGTTTGTTTTTGGAGAGAAATTTTTTGATATCTTTTTTCAATTTTTCCGCCCCTTCGCCGCGCCGTCCAATTATAAGTCCTGGACGTGAAGTTTTCAGGACAAAGTGTAATACGCCGGGTGTGCGTTCAATGTTTATGTCTTCCAAATACATTCCGGCTAGTTTCTTTTCCAACCATTCGACGAGCAGAATATCGCTTTTAATAAATTGGGAATATTTTTTTAAATTAAACCAGCGCGATTTCCAGTCGCGAAGAAGTCCTAATCGGAACGAATATGGATGAACGGCATGGCTCATGTATTTATTTTTTTATTTCTTCTATTTTTTAATTTTTCTTGTGTTTTTGGTTTTGTCTCCTCTAAAACGAGCGAGATATGACTTCCCCTCTTTTTTATAGGAGTTGCTCTTCCCATGGCTCGCGGCATATGGCGTTTTAAAGGCGGAGCTTCGTCGATTCTGAATTCTTTTACATAAAGATTTTTTGAATCAAGCCGGAAATTATTCTTCGCGTTGGCAATGGCCGATTTCAAGAGTTTAACGAGGGCCGGGACTGAACGTTTGCGGGCGAACGTTAATTGCGTGATAGCGGTATTTACAGGCAAGCCAACCACTAGTTGGGCGACTGCGCGCGCTTTTCTGGGGGAAACGCGGAAGTAATTCAATTGTGCTTTTATTTCCATAATTTTTTATCTTATTTTTCTTGAGCTTTTTCCTGCTGGACCGCGGCGATTTCCGCCGCTTTCTTTTTGGCTTCCAGCTCGCGTTGCATCTTGCCTCCGTGGGCGGTGAATTTGCGCGTCATACTGAATTCTCCGAGGCGATGGCCGACCATATCTTCGGTTACTCTTACTTCGATAAAGTCTTTGCCGTTATGGACGCCAAAAGCGTATCCTATCATTTCCGGAGATATTGTTGAATTACGCGCCCATGTTTTGATAATGCCGGCGCTTCCCGGTTTTACGCGGCTGATCTTTTCCAATATCGATTGGTCGATATACGGCCCTTTTTTAATTGAACGTGCCATTATTTTTTCTTTCTTCTGCTAACGATAAATATATTGGAATATTTGCGTCTTTTGCGCGTTTTAACTCCTCCCGTAGTTTTTCCATACGCTGTTTTTGGTCTTTTCGTTCCTCTCCCCATTCTTCCTTCGCCGCCGCCGTAAGGATGGTCGCAAGGGTTCATTGCGGAACCGCGTACCGTCGGTCTGATGCCTTTGTGCCGCGAACGCCCTGCTTTACCGATTATTACAAGATTATGCTCTTCTTTTGAAACACGGCCGATGCTTGCCCAAGCGCTATCGGGAACTTTGCGAATTTCCGTTGAAGGGAGTTTTAAATGAGTGAAATGGTTTTCGTGAGCTAAAATCTCAGCATAATTGCCGGCCGAGCGGCATAACACCGCGTTTGCGCCTGGCTTCAGTTCGATATTAAAAACAAATGTGCCGACCGGCATTTTTTTAAGAGGCGACCGGTTTCCCGGTTTCATTTCCGCATTTTCGGAATTAATTATTTTGTCTCCCACTTTAACTTCCGCAGGAGCAATAATATATCTTTTTTCTCCGTCGGCATAAGTAATTAAGGCGACAAATCCGGAGCGGTTTGGATCATATTCTATGCTTTTTACGAAAGCAGAAATATTATGTTTATCATACTTGAAATCAATTTTCCTGAAAAGTCTTTTTGCGCCCGCGCCTTTGTGTCTTACGGTAATGCGTCCGAAAGCGTTTCTTCCTTTCGCGCGCTGGAAACCGCTCGTCAATTTTTTCTCCGGTTTTTGACGAGTTACAACGCCGCGATACAGTAATCCGGTCATTTGGCGCCTTGATGGTGTTGCGGGTCTGTAAATTTTTAATTTCATATTTATATAAATTCGATTTTATCGCTTTCTTTCAAATAAACAAGGGCTTTTTTATATCCTGATTTGATGCCAACTTTTCCTCTGACAATTCTTTTTTTCAGAGGAACGTTGATTATGCGGATTTTTATCGGCTCGAATCCGCACATTTCCTTAATCGCTTTTTTGATAATAATTTTATTGGCTGAAGGGCTAACGCGGAAAGTGTAGACATTTTGTTTGGCCAAAAACGTCGATTGTTCGGTAATGTGCGGCCTTAAAATAAATTTCGATGCTAACGCTGACTGGATTGTTTTGACCGGCTCGCGGATTTCTTTTTTTTCAGGCAGAGCGATTTTTAATTCAGCCCGCTTTTTTGCGGGTTTTTTAGCTCCTTTTAAAGCGCCTTTCGAAAGGCGCTTTGGTCTTTGCTCTTCTCTTTTTCTGCCTTTAAGTATATCAATTAACGCCATATATGTTTAAAATCTTACCAATACAATCCCTTTTGTCAATTATTTGAAAATATCCAGAGAAGATTTAGAAAAAATGAGATATTTGTAAGTAAGGGTATCTAAAAGATTTAAGTTTCTGGTTTCATTAAGAAGAACGCCGGGAAGGTTATGGAAGGCGTGTTTCAGATTTTCATTTTTTTCTTTTATTAAAACTAAGGCGGTATTTTTTTTGCCGGTTAATTTTTCAAAACCTTTTATTTTTGAGAGCAATTTCAAAATAATTGCGGCCTCTTTCGTTTTCGGCGCTTTTAATTTTAAGTCATCCAAAATTAAAATTTCATTGTCGCGGACTTTCTGCGATAGTGCGACAAGAAGCGCTTTTCTTTTCATTTTTTTGTTTATTTTTTGCGCGTAAACTCTTTCATTAGAGGGGCCGAAAGCGACTCCGCCTCCGCGCCAGATAGGGGAACGGATTGAACCGTGCCGAGCCCTTCCCGTTCCTTTCTGCCGCCACGGCTTTCTGCCGCCGCCTCTCACATCAGCCCTCGTTTTAGCATGAGCGGTATTTTTGCGTTTGTTCGCCTGAAGAGCCAGCATTACCTGATGCACAAGATTGGAATTCCAAGGCAAGCCAAAAGTCTCCACGGGAAGTTTAATTTTTCCCGTTTCTTTTCCTTCTTGATTGTAGACTTTGAGTTCCATAAGTTTTTAAATTCGAAATTCGAATATCGAAATTAGAAACAATATCTAAATTATAAATTCTAATATTCTAAACTTTTTTGAATTTTGAATTTTGGTCATTTGAATTTGTTTCGGATTTAGGATTTCGTGCTTCGGATTTCTAACAGAGTTCCGCGTCTTCCCGGCACTGCTCCGGAAATCCAGAGTTCGTTTTTGTCTTTATCGATTTTGATGATTTTTAAATTTTTGACTTTTACTCGTACACCGCCCATTCTTCCCGCCATTCGTGTTCCCTTAAAAACGCGTTGCGGCGCGGTGGCTCCGATTGAACCGGGTTCGCGCTCGGAATGTTTTTGGCCGTGGGTGCGGGGACCGCCGTGGAAGCCGTGGCGCTTAACAACGCCCTGGAATCCTTTGGATTTGGTAATTCCTGCCACTTCGATTTTGTCGCCTTCCTGAAATACGGAAACATCGATTTTATCTCCAATATTTAAAGCCACATTTTTTCCTTCCGGAATTCTGAATTCTTTCTGATGGCGAAAACAAATTTTTTTCTGGGGCTTTTTGATGTTTTTTGTTCCAAAACCGACTTGAATGGATTCATATCCGTCGGCATCTTTTGTTTTGATTTTGGTCACAGTAAGAGGTTCCGCCAAAACCAAAGTCGCGGGAATCACATTTCCCTTATCATCAAAAATCTGCGACATATTAACTTTTCGGCCTAAAATGAATTTCATATTATTTTATCCAAAACGCCCCTGCGGGGCGTTTTGTGATTTTTTCTAAGACATTTTAACTTCTATATCTACCCCTGCGGGTAGATTCAGATTTGTGAGAGCATCAATAATTTTCGGACCGGGATTAAGAATATCAATCAGCCTTTTGTGAATCCTCATTTCAAACTGTTCTCTGGCGTTTTTATGGACGAAGCTCGAACGATTAACGGTGTACTTCCGCACTTCCGTGGGAAGGGGAATCGGCCCCTCAAGTTCCGCGCCACAGCGTAATACCGTATCGACTATTTGTTTAATGCTGATGTCCAGAATTTTATGATCATAGGCGCGCACTCGAATACGAAGCTTTTGTCTTTCTTCGGCTTCTTTATCTTGTTTGGCCGTCGTTTTGGTTATAGCGGCGATTTTCACAGTATCTTCCTGTTTACTTGCCGTAACTCTTTTACCGGCCGCAACCTTTTCTGTTTGGCGGGCAGGTTTCTTTTTCGCCGAAACTTTTTTCTTAGCAGTTACCATTTTGTTTTTTAATTTCAATGTCCCTTCCAAAGTTCACTAATCTTTGCATTTATATTATTTTATTATTTTAGTTACGACTCCGGAGCCGATCGTCTTGCCTCCTTCACGGACGGCAAATCGTGATTTCATTTCCAATGCGACGGGCGCCAGTAGCGCTACTTTAAAAGTAATAGTGTCTCCGGGAATAACCATTTCCGTTCCTTCCGGCAGGGTAACATTGCCGGTAACATCAGTTGTACGAATATAGAATTGCGGTTTATATCCCGAGAAAAACGGCGTATGGCGTCCGCCTTCTTCTTTCGTTAGAACGTAAACTTCGCCTTCGAAGTCGGTATGAGGCGTAATGGAACCGGGTTTGGCCAAAACCTGGCCGCGTTCCACGTCTTCTTTCTTGAGGCCGCGCAGTAAAATACCGGCATTATCTCCCGCAATGCCTTCATCCAAGGATTTATTGAACATTTCAATACCCGTAACAACTGTTTTCCGGGTGTCTTTTAGTCCAACTACTTCAATCTCTTCGTTGATTTTTATTTTCCCTCTTTCAATGCGACCGGTAACAACGGTTCCTCGTCCTTCTATGGAGAAGATGTCTTCAATGGGCATAAGGAACGGTTTATCGATTTCACGCACCGGTTCGGGAATGTATTCGTCTATTTGTTTGGCAAGTTCCAATATCGGCTTTGCCCATTCGTCGTCAACGGATTTTGCTTCGAGCGCCTTTAAAGCTGAACCGCGGATAATCGGAGTTTTGTCTCCGGGATATTCATATTTGGTGAGTAATTCGCGGATTTCCGCTTCAACTAAATCGACGAGTTCTTTATCGTCAACTATATCAATTTTGTTCAAGAAAACGACGATTGCCGGAACGCCAACCTGACGCGCCAGAAGAATATGTTCTCTGGTTTGGGGCATCGCGCCATCGGTGGCTGATACGACCAAAACCGCGCCGTCCATCTGAGCCGCGCCGGTGATCATGTTTTTAATATAATCAGCATGGCCCGGAGCGTCGATGTGGGCGTAGTGCCGTTTCGGAGTTTCGTATTCCGAATGATGCAAAGCGATTGTGATACCGCGCGTTTTTTCTTCGGGCGCGTTATCAATATCGTTAATGCCTTCCAGTTTAACTTTATTGCCGGCTAAATTCAGAACGTGCAAAAGCGCGGCTGTTAAAGTTGTTTTGCCGTGGTCAACGTGGCCGATTGTGCCTACGTTTACGTGCGGCTTTGTTCTTTCAAATTTTTCTGCCATATTTTTTTGATTAAATTATTAATCTTTTAATAAAAAATGCGATAAATACGCAATAGTTCTATCTTATAGAAAATAGTTAAAGGCGTCAACTCCCGAAGACCAAAATCAGCCCTTGACAGATTATTGTTGTGGGTGTATAATTGATCTGAAAAAGCTTGAAAAAATCTTGAAGAAAGGAGAAACTAATGGAGTTCCAAGGCATTTGACCGAAGGGATTTTAGTCGAAGGCATTGTTATAAATCGTCATTTTTATGGATTTTCGAGGTATGATTTTCCAGATGGCGGAAAAGAGAAAATGGCTACTGTAACCGTAAAAGTTGTAGAAAAAATAGTGCGTGACGGAAGGACTTTTACTATGCTGGATTTTTATAAGGAAAAGGATAGTTCGCCGGCGTACGAATTGAAATTATCCGCTGAGGGAGACGTACCGATTATCGGTACGAGCACCTTTATCAAGTTTGTTCCCTTAGTAGCTTAAACTTAATAAAATCAAAAACAAAAATCCCGATTCGGAAAAAAATCCGTTTCGGGGTTTTTATTTTTGACGTTTGCTAATTTTAGTTTCGAAACTTCGTACATTTACATCTTGCTACGATCGTGTAAAGATGTTAACATTCTTAATATGAAAAACTACGGAACATTAATAGCTAAAGCGCTCGGTATTTTAGCAAGTGGTTTTGTTTTGAGTTTATCTAGAGATAAAGAACAAAGATTTAAACTACATCGGGAATGCGACCGTCTTTGGAATACAATAGACCGCAAACAGCTTTACCATGTTTTAAGAAGTCTTAAGTTAAACGGCTTTGTCGAGACAATAAAAAAATCTCAAAATGTTGAAAAAATTTATCTTAACGAAAAAGGCAAGAACAAGTGGTTGCAATGTCAACTTCGAAATTTAAAAACAAGGAAAGCAAAAACGTGGGACAAAAAATGGCGTATAGTCCTTTTTGATATACCCGAATCGAAAAGGAAAATTCGGGACGCTTTACGTAAAAAATTGAAGAATCTTGGATTTCTCGAATTTCAAAAAAGCGTTTTTATTTATCCGTATCCTGCAAGAGATGAAATCAATTTTATTATCAATTACTTTAATATTGAAGATAATGTTTATTATTTAGAAGCGCCCATATCGCCAGATTATAATTTCCGAAAACATTTTAATCTAAAATAGAAAATAGAAATTCGAAATACATTTATAAGTTTCTACGATCGTGGAAAGATGTAAATTATTAATATATTAATCTACAACGGAAGATTTTCCACATCCATCTCTATTTTCAAACTATTTTCCGGCTTCTTTTTTACCGTTTTTTCCGCCAATCCGTGGCTTTCTCCGCCTGTTTTTCCCGAAGACGTTTTGTCGCCTTATTCATTTTTTCCTCTTTTTCTTTCAACTTACCTTCTTTTTCCGCTTTCTCTCTTTCTTTTGGCGTTAAACTGAATTGACCGTAAATAAATTTTTCCATATTTGATTCTGGCATATTAGCTGTAATAATATCAAAATTTTATCATTTGTCAAGGCGCATAATTGACGCGTATAATATTGTATGTTATTTTTGCGATAAAGATTAGATTCTTGAAATAAAAAAATAAAAGGGGTAAAACTTGGAAAATAATTCCGCTATCGTCGGATATTTCAGAAAATTGTCGCCGATTTTCGAAAAATTGATTGACAAGGCATTTGAAGAAAAAATCTTTATTCTTTCCAGCCGGGAATTTTTTAAGGAAGCCTCAAAATTTATGTGTTTGCCAAAAGGAGACATGGAAAGGGATATCGCCGCCGGTCATTTTCCGAATATGGGAATGGATAAGATTATCATCATAAATTGGCCGCAAATAAAAAAGATAATTTTTGTCGAACCGGGAACGATGGAATACGGATTCGCGCATGAAATCAGTCATAACCTTACATGGAAAAAGAGGCCTGGATGCGCCAAAGATATTTCGTTTTCGGGAGAGCAATTTTTTATCCCTTGCGCTTATTTTGAAATTCTCGCCAATTATGAAGGTTTGCGGATTTTAAAGCAATTGCGGCGCGAATTACCAGCTTTTGGAAAGCCGGTTTTCCGCGGCCGGGAAACGACATATTCGGAAATTCTGCGCCATTATGGCCTTCCCGAAAAATACATCGGGCGATGCCGAAAATGCCGCGGAATAAAATCGAATTGCCTTAAAAGATGTCCGAAAGAGAAAGAAATAAAAAAACTCGCTAAGGCGATAGAAAAATGCAAAATTTAAGACAAAGAGGTTCCGGAATCCGGAGCCTCTTATTTTTTTTCCAGCCGTTTCAGCAAAAGTTCTTTCAGGCGGTCGAATTCATTAGCGGGCAGAAGATTATAGTCCGTCGGGTTTTCAAGAAACCACGCGATATTTTTTTCGGTATAAGTTTCAAAACTGCGCTTGATATACGGCAGAGTGATGGCATATAAAGTGCGTTTGGCTGTAGTTGTCGCTTCCGAGCTTGTTGTGATTATTCCAAGCAGTTTTCCGTCTATCGTGTTTACTACGGCTCCGCCCGATGAGCCGCCTTGACTGGCGATATTTCCTCCGAGCGCGAAGATATCAAGCAAGCTCAATCCTTTTTCGTCGAAAGTAAAAAGTTCTGTTATCGGCGCAAAAGTCGATATCAGTCCGAGATTTTTTAAAACTGCGTCCGCGCCAAGAAGTCCGGCTGGATAACTTGCCACTAGCGTGGAAAAATTAAAAGGAAGCATATTGAACTCAAAATTCGGTTCGGTAAAATCGAAAGTCTGCGGAAGTTCCTTTCCTTTGACGGCCGATTTATCGATTAAGAGAAATGCGTAATCGTTTTGTCCGGTTCCTTTCGCTCCAGAAATGACAATATTATCGATGTTTTCTTCGACCCAAACGGAAGGAATGTAAATAAGTTTTGCGTCGTAAGCAGGCTCGGCGATATTGCCGTTTCTGATTTGACAGTTAAGGTATCCCGACGCGGGAGAATTTTCCAAAAGAAAATACTGGCCGATGTGGGCATTGGTCAGAATAACTCCCTTAGGGCTGATTATCACTCCGCTTCCGGTTATTCCTTGCACCAATGCGCCGCCTTGATTACCGCAGAAAATATTGACGATTGTTTTTCTGGTTTTTCCGTTGAGTTCAGTTAGGGAAATTACCGGCGTCTGCGTTAATGCCGGTAGTTCCGGTTCTTCTTGTTTTTGTTCGACAGGCAACGGCGAATTTTCTGCCGGCGAGGCAGGCAGAATTTTTTTCTTCGCTTCCGGTTCAGCTATTTTTTGCGAAGTCGTGGCAGTCGTTATTTCATCCGCAGTTTTTTGAGCCGCTTTGTTAAAAGGCACTGCGTATTCTACGGTTGGATTTGCGCCGACTATGCCGAGAGCAAGAATCAAAGTTGCTACAGCCGATATTATTTTCACCAATATTTTTTCGAATAATTGAAATATCATTGATGTTTTCTATTGTAAGTCATTTTATGTTAAAATTCATCTCGAAATGACCAATCTCGAATTCGAAAAATTAATCATTGAGGCAGTTGAAGCTTTACCTAAGTCGATTCGGAAGAAAATGAAGAATGTGGCGATTACACTGGAAGATGATGAATCGTCAAACGGACAATTGCTTGGTTTATATCACGGCGTTCCACAAACAGGACGAGGAGTGAATTATTACGGTGTTTTACCGGATAAGATTACTATTTATAAGACGACGATAGAAAAGAGCGTTCATGATATCGAAGAGCTCAAATGCATGGTGCGCAGAGTGGTTTGGCACGAGATCGGCCATCATTTCGGCTTTTCCGAAACGGCCATCGGGAAACTCGAAAAAAAATGGGAGAAAGAAAAAAAAGTTTAAACGACGCAAAAGCCGGCAACAATGTGTCGGCTTTCTTTAAATTTATTTTTTAAGTTATTTTTAAAAGCTGATTGTTTTTTAAGGAAATTACTTTAGCATTTTTGCAGCGATAAATGTCGTCTATAACCCGGCTTTTTTTGGATATATTTTTAAGTACGACGATGACGCCGACGATTTTATGTTGTAAAATAATCGCTTTGATCCCCGGATACATCCATTCTTTTTGAATCTCTTTTTTTATCTTGCGCCAGCTGTTGTAGCCGTTGAAAACTTCTTTCCACGCGGCCAGATCTTTTTTGGTCGCTTCTGCAACTGTCCTGCTTCCTCTGGATGCCTGCTTAATAAAATAGATAATGTCAGGCGCGGAAGTTCTTCCGTTTTTGAACGCCGTTTTTATTAAAAAAATAATTTCTTCGCCGAAAAGATTGAAAAAAAGATGATGCCAGGCATTATGTTTTTTGATAATTACTTTGAGGCGCAAAGAACGCAGAAGCTGTTTGAATTTTCCCAAGTCGCCGTCTTTTTTCCTGGAATGGGGATAAACATGGTGTTCATCCCGCTTATAACTGTATCCGCGATGTTGGGCTTGGCGATGATCTTTTTTCTTCTTTTTCTTGCTACTCTGGCGACTAGACACTTTTTAGCCTCCGGTCAAATTTCCCTTGTTTTCGGTTCGTTTTAAAAGAGCAGGCCTACATTTCTACTTTACTAGTTTCCTAACAGAATAAAAGGAAAAACGCAAGCGTTACAAAGCGTCGGTATTGCATTTTTCCAATAAAGACTATAAACTAACAACTATTAAGTTTTTATCATGCTATATCCCAAAAAAGTAAAATTCAGAAAATGGCAGAGATTGCGGACGAATCGTAAAAAACCGGGTGTGGCAACGCGGGGTACTACCGTTGCTTTCGGTTCTTTCGGATTAAAAGCGGAAGAAGAAAGATGGATTACCAGCCAGCAAATCGAATCTTGCCGCAAGGCAATATCCCGCTACGTTCAAAAAACCGGCAAAATGTGGACTCGGATCTTTCCGGATAAGCCGATTACCAAGCGGCCGCCGGAAGTCACGATGGGTGGCGGCAAAGGAGATCCCGCTGGTTATGTCGTGCCCGTTAAACCGGGAAGAATACTTTTTGAAATAGACGGAATTTCGGAAGAATTGTCGCGCGAAGCTTTGCGGAAAGCCGCGGCAAAACTTCCCATTAAAACAAAAATTGTGAAAAGAGATTAAAATTTCGGAAAATTATGGCAAAAATAAAGGAATTGAGGGAAAAAACTGAAAACGAACGCGAAAATTTTTTAAAAGACAAGCGTGAGGCGTTGCGACGGTTCCGCTTTCAAGCATCTCACGGCAAAACGAAAAATACGAAAGAAGCGCGCGAAATTAGACGTGATATCGCGAGAATTAATACATTATCAAGGGAAGCGGTAAAAAAATAATATGGCGAAGAAAACAAAAGGAATCGTCGTTTCGGATAAAATGGCAAAAACGGTTGTTGTTGAGGTAAAGCGTTATATAAAGCATCCGCTTTACGGAAAATATATAAAGAGCAGTAAACGCTACAAAGCGCACGACGAGAAAAATGAATATAAAGTAGGTGATAAAGTTATTATCGAAGAAACGAAACCGATGTCTAAAGACAAGCATTGGAAAGTTGCCGGAAAAATATGATTCAAACACGTTCAATGTTAAGTGTGGCGGATAACAGCGGGGCAAAACTCGTGCAGGTTATTAAAGTTCCCGGAGGGAGCCGAAGGCGGTACGGCCGGCTCGGCGACGTTGTTGTTATTTCCGTTAAATCCGCCGAACCGAGAAAAATAGTGAAGAAAAAAGATGTTTTGAGAGCTGTGATTTGCCGCCAGCGCCAGCCTTTCCGCAGAAAAGACGGTTCGTATGTTCGTTTCGACGATAACGCCGTGATAATTCTTGAGGCGAAAACTAAGGAACCGAAAGCAGGCCGTATTTTCGGACCCGTGCCCAGAGAGCTTCGCGAGCGGGGATACGCGAAAATTATTTCTTTAGCGCCGGAAGTGGTATAGCTTTTTAAATTTTTCATTTTTGCTTTCTTCGGCCATCCCTGCGAGATGGCCTCAGGGATTCGCCCTTCGCTCTTTCCGCCTTTGGCGGAAAACCATGCCCGCTTCGGGCTCATAACCCGCAAAAACGAAAAATTTTATTTATATCAATTAAAAATATGAAAATTCGTAAAAATGACAATGTAATGGCAATTTCGGGAAAAGACCGCGGGAAGACCGGGAAAGTTCTTCACGTATTTCCGAAAACAAATAAGGTTGTCATAGAAGGCATTAATATAAGAAAGAAACACAGCAGGCCGAAAAAGCAGGGACAAAAAGGCCAGATAATCCAGGTGTCGGCGCCGATGGACGCCTCAAATGTTATGCTGGTTTGCTCTTCTTGTAATAAACCCAGAAGAGCCGGATACAAAGTTTTTTCCGCCGAAGGCGGAAATAAAAGAACCCGCATTTGCAAGAAATGCGGGTCCGAAATTTGATGTTAAACACCCGGTGTTCAACATTTTCGTTTTCCCCCTCCTTTCTGTGTTTTTATTTTTTCCCATTCTTTCAGGCTTATTCGCGGGTCGCACATTTTTGATCGGCTGGTCCAAGGCAGAATTATTATCGAAATTAGCACAAAGCCTACGATGACAACGCCGACAACAATAGCCGTCCCCATCCCAATCATAATTAGCCATTCTACGACTTTCATCCAAGGTGTTTTCCAAATCAATAGGAAAACGATTAACCCGGCGCATAGCCACCAAGGCAGCTCCTTAATGTTCATTTTTCACCTCCTATTAAGATTTTGTCAATTTTACTATTTAATATCATTATATCAGAAATTGCAAATTTGTCAATACAAAAATTATGTTTGACTTCCTGGCGCCAAATTGCTATGAATTAAAAAGAAAAAATTCTTTGAAAAGCTCTGCTTTGCATAAAACTGCGAACGGGAAGGGAGGAAGAAATGAAAAAAACGATATCTATTTTTCTGGTTTCTGGTTTTTTTCTGCTTGTTTCCGGATGCAATCAATGCGCCAATCCGCCGTCAAAAAATTCAACGGCCGAAAAAACAGAAACCGAAAAAAATGACAATGAAACGGTCTATTGCAAAAACGCCGGCGAATATTATAAATCGCTCTTTATCAGAAACGCCGTGAAAGATTTGGAAAAAAGGGTTTTCACCGGACAGACGATAATGGAGCAATTAGACAGAACCTATAATTATCAATTACCTATCGGTTATAACGTCAAGGTTAATTATTTTTCCAAGGAATGTAGGGCGCTGTTTTGGTTTGGGTGGCATCGTAGAGGACGTTAGAACCATCATCCAACGACAACGGGATGATGCCTTATAAATTGCAGTAAATCCGATTTAACTAAAATTCTTTTTACATCCGTTTTTTTAATCAGCGATAATAAAGGTTCTGTTGTAGATTTTTTGGGATTGGTATCGTCAGGGATAGAAAATCCAATATATTCTATCTTTTTTTTTGCTCTCAAGCGAACCCAATCAATCGCAGGTATTAAATCAGAGTCGGAACTTACCATAATGGCAGTATCGTATTGATTATCAACTGCTCCTACAATTAAATCAGTGGCTAATTTAACATCTACGCCCTTTTCTCGCAGTCTTTCAACTATGATTTTTTCAATACCGGCTTTCAAAATTTTTTCGTAATCAATTACCCTGTTATCTATAGAAATTTCTTCTATTCTTGTCTTGAGTTTACTTTTTTTGATTTCCCAATGATTTTTGTCTAAAAAAGTAAAAAGGGATGTTTGTTCTGCCATTGCTTTTTTTGTTCTAATATCGCCTTCTTTTTCACGCACTGTGCCGGTGTAAAATCTTTTTCCTTTTTCGGCAATTGTCCGTCCATCGGCAAGAAAATTTGCAAATTTCTCAAAATCAAAATCCGTAGCTCGCAAACCAAGCTTTTTAAGCGCCAGGTAATAAAAATTACTGCCGTCAATTAAAATATCTACTCTATCCATTTGTCTATTATATAGCATAAAAAAACCTGCACACTATCTAAAAGATAGGCGCAGGTGACTTTCATCTCCTTTATATACCCCTCAAAATATTTGTCAAGAGGGCTAAAAGAGGGTTAGGGGATAAGTCAATTTTACCCTATATACTACTCACTATTTTCTTTCCTGTATTCTTCACCTAGTAATAAGTCAAAAGTGTAAGACCAGAGCTTACTTTCTTCTTCTGGTGAGATATTTTAGTTAAAGTGCAGCCGGAGCTTGAGGGGTTTTTGCTTGGGCTTCTTTTTTCTTTTCATTTTTCTCTTTTTTGAACCGTTGGTCTATTTTCCAAAGTGTGTAGAAAAGACCTATCAAGTTGTTAGCCGCTCCTGAGGCTTCTTCATAAGTGTATTCTACGCCGTAATCTTTTTTGAAAATCTTCTGCCATTCTTTATTCCGTTTTCCCCTTCAGCTAAATAAGCATAAAATTTCTTCTTTTGCTTTTTGAAAATCAAAATTTTTTAAAACTGTTTTGCGAAGCGAGGCGAACCGAAACCGCTTGCAAATTCCTTACTGGGGCGGCCTAGCGGAATCGAACTTGAATTATTTTCGCTGGGAGACATAGGGGATTTGCACCCCTGCTGGCAGTGCCACAAACTGCAGTGCTGCTGCTACACCAATGTCTCCATGAATTATTTTAACGACAAACGTCTTGCGTAGCCAAAGTCAATTTTCAATATTTTACCTATTTTTCTGTAAGAATATCCTTTTTCTCGTAGCTTTTTAGACATCTTAATTCTTCTGTAAAATTTTTTCTTCCGTTGTTGTTGTTTGAAAAGAGCATCCTTTAACTGAGGTATAGCCTTTAAGATCAATTCTTTTTTGACTATTAAGAGGGACGAAGTTGATATTAAAAATTGATATATATCTTCTTGCTTGGCGATAAAATAAAGCCAGCTGTCTTTCCAGTGCGGCTTTCTTTTTGAAATCTTTATCACATAACCAAAATTTGTAAAAGTTTTGATTTTTTCTAAAACTTCCTGATTGGTTTGGGTAATGAAGATTCTGAATCCTTTTTTGTTGTGGACTAGCGATCCTTCGCCGTCAAAAAAACCTGCTATATAGCTCCATGTCATATCAAAATCCTACCATATCTGTGGCATTAGATACAATGGCACTTAGTTCTTTTATCCACAATAGAGTCTATTTTTTCATCCTATATACCACGGCGCCCTCTTTCGTCTTTCCCGAAATTTTTATCGCGATTTCGTCTCCCTTTTTCGCTTTTTCGATATTTTCGTGTTCCACCTGCATTGATTCAATCGTTTCTTCAATTTCCTCATCGCCACGTTTTATCTTGATGGCATCACCGACGGCAACTTTGTCCGTAAGCTTAACAACCATCACTCCGATTTTATCGTAAAAATGGGTAACTGTGCCGATTTCTTTTTCCATATAATTTATATTTATCGCTATTTACGACCTTCTTGAATTATACTATATATAATGGAGAAGTAAACCGCTCTGTGTTTTTATCTTTAAAATTGTTCTTGGAGCAGAAATAAATAAGCCTAAAACAATTGTCCTTTGTTTTGACGACGGCCCGCGACCTGCTGTTT
>Ga0210018_1000163_pt1 | contig 31063 bp, 38 predicted proteins | sample CryGeyCG2014_010_2_FD_183967 | JGI IMG/M metagenome (GOLD analysis project Ga0210018, IMG submission 183967) | Groundwater microbial communities from aquifer - Crystal Geyser CG09_land_8/20/14_0.10 (SPAdes) (version 2) | ecosystem: Environmental > Aquatic > Deep subsurface > Groundwater | place...
TGGCGCAAGTTTTACAGTCCTTAATCATAATATTTATAGCACCCCGACGTTTACAAAAGTTAGATTTTTAAGAAAGAGTACTTATGACCCAATGTATGTAGAAGTATATGTAGCAAGGAGTGGAGATGTAGATTTTTCGATTTATGATAATTTGCAAAGCGGTGGTTGGACGCCTGTCAATTGGGAAGCAGGGAGCATTCCTACTGATTATACTGCAAGAGAGTTTCAATCAAACAATTTATTTGTAGTCGGTGATTATACTGATAGGCTTACAATCAATAGGGGCGGCAACGTCGGCATCGGGACGACGGGGCCTACTTACCAATTGCAATTATCCACTGATTCCGCCGCCAAACCGACTTCTAACACTTGGACCATTGCTTCGGATGGGAGAATTAAAGACGTGGTCGGTCCATATAACCGCGGCTTGAAAGAAGTCTTGCAAATCAATCCTATTCTTTACACCTACAAAGAAAATAATGCCTTAGGAATCGTTGACCCCGGAGAGCACATCGGCATAGTTGCCCAAGACGTTCAATCAGTTATCCCGGAAGCCGTAAGTATTGATACCAACGGTTATCTCCACTTTACCGCTGACCCGCTGAATTGGGCGATGGTTAACGCCATTAAGGAACTTAAAGCCGAAAATGAAGGGCTAAAAAAGCGAATTGAAGCGTTAGAAACAAGATAAATTCCAATCTGTGACGAATTATTGAAGTTAAACCTCGATAATTAATTGTATTTGACCAGGTAGTGAAACTTCCGCTAGACTTCGTTTTTGTCCCGACTTTGTCGGGACCAGCCGAAGTTCTACTACCTGGTTGACCCCGTTAGAAGTCTGTCTTAAACTGATGTGATAGAGAATAGGTTTTATAAATATTGGTTTAAGATTGATCTTTATAAGGCTCCAAGTAGAAAAAATTTAATAAATTTTTTCTACTCAAGACTTCTAACGGGGTTGACTTTTGATTTTTGAGTGTGATAGGATATAAACAATATGGCTACTATTACTATTCCGAGAAAATTTATAAAAAACGACGATTTGGTAATAATTCCTCGCAAGAAATATGAGGAATTTTTGAAATTACGAAAAGCGAGACCTTTAGTAAAATTGACTCCGTCGCAAAAACGAGACTTAGAACAAGCTCGTAAAGAATTTAGCCACGGTGAATATATTACTTTAAAGCAATTAGAAAATGAATTGGGAATTACATCTAAGAAAGCGCGTTAAAAGGCATTTATCGCGTTTTTCCCAAAAAGGATCAGATTTATATTGCCACTGGCTTAAAAGAACTTACCACAAATCCTTATTCAGGAGACACGGAAAAGATATCGGGCGAAGAGAATGTTTGGCGCCGAAGAATCGGCGCTTATCGTATTTTTTACGAAATAATTTCTCAAGAAAAAGTAATCCGCGTTTTTCGAATTGAACGCCGAACTTCAAAAACTTATTAAATAGGAGTCTATGAAAGAGGAATTTGTTGACCCCCACACCTATTGAGTTTTTATTTTGGAAGTCGGACTTCCTAAGCATTTAAAAATCTTGTTCTGCGGCTCATTTTTGTGTATAATAACCATAATGGAAATAAAAATAATAAAAGATTCCATAAGCAAAAAAGAGCTTTGGGAAACCTCTAAAGAGAAATTCGGCAATTTGGTTAAAGCGGTAATTGACATTGAACAAGGCATAATGGCGATAGGCGGAGAACTTCACGCCGATGAAGAAGTGTTGCTTACCGAACAATGCGGTTCTAAAAGAGAAAATACCTGGGGAATCAATCTTTATTCCGAAAAAACCGGAGACGACTGGATTGAATTTGATTCAATGATTAACATTAAACCGTCTTACGGAAACCGAACGCGAGGCGTTGAAAGTCCAGAAATAAAAGAAAAAATTAAAGAAATTGTTAAAAAATTAGTCGCTGATTAATTTATTTATGGCTTTTATACACGAAAATTTGGCTCGCGGACAATGGCAAAAGCTTTCTTTGATGGAACAGCTTGGAAATATCGGCAGCGAGGTTTCGCGGGCGCGAAATTGGGAAGGCAGAGACGAAAAAATATTTAACGGCGCCGTTGATAGGGCTTTAGAACTTTTTGACCTTACGCTTCAGGATTCGCGATGGGTTGGCCGTTTAAAAGAAATTAACCGAGCGCGTGAAGTTTTTTGCGATACAATTTTGGGAGGAAAAGAATACAAAGATACCCTTAAAAATCTTGATAAATATTTTTTGGATTTCGCCATAGCGGCGAGAATTGACAAAAGCTCTTAACACGCTACAATAAAATTATATGTCTAAACAATTTACGGCAATTTATAAAAAAAGCGGGAAATGGTATCTTGGCTGGATTGAAGAAATCCCGGGAGTGAATACGCAGGGAAAAACTCTTAAAGAAACTAAAGAAAACCTTAAAGAGGCGGTTTTGTTAATTCTTGAAACTAATCGCATTCTTTCAAAAAGAGAAGCTCGCGCCGGCGGAATAACCCGTGAACCGATTTCAGTTTCTTTATAGATTATTTATAATGAAACGGAAAGCTTTAATCAGTTATATTATGGGGAATGGCTGTATTTTTATTAGAGAAGGCGCGAAGCATAGCGTCTTTTTTAATCCATTAATTAAAAAATCGTCAACCGTTCCGCGCCATAACGAAATTGATGATTTTTTGGCGAAGAAAATATGCCAAGATTTGGGAGTATCGCCGATACAAAAATAAAAGTTATTAACAATTTATGTCCGCGGGAATTTTTGAATTATCAATTGTAATCTTGGTCGCGGCCGGGCTGGGAATCCTCGCCCGGTTTTTGAAGCAGCCGATTATTCTGGCTTATATTTTCGCCGGAATAATCATCGGCGCTTTCGGGCTTTCGCACGTCATCAATAAAGAATTTTTCACCGTTCTTTCCGAAATGGGACTGATGTTTTTGCTATTTTTAATCGGCCTTGAAATTGACTATTCTTCTTTAAAAATGGTGGGTAAAGTTTCTATTTTGGCGGGACTGGGACAAATTATTTTCACTTTTATTCCCGGATTTTACATCGCGCAATTTTTCGGATTTAATTTTTTACAGGCGGCGTATATTGCCATTGCCCTGACTTTTTCAAGCACGATTATAGTAGTTAAACTTCTTTCCGAGAGCCGGCAAACAAACAGCTTGTACGGGAAAATCAGCATTGGTTTTTTGCTTGTCCAAGACATTGTGGCGATTTTAATTTTGGTTTTTCTCGCCGGTGTTCAGGAAAGCGGAAGTTTTTCAATTTCTGGAATTTTAATAACGCTTTTGAAGGGCGCGATTTTATTCGCCGCTATGCTTTTTATCGGCAGAAAAGCCGCTCCCCTGCTTTTTGACAAATTCGCTAAATCCCAAGAGCTTTTATTTTTAAGCAGTCTGGCGTGGTGTTTTGGCGTGGCAATTTTAGCCTCAAAAGCCGGATTTTCAATTGAGATTGGCGGGTTTTTGGCCGGTTTGTCTTTAGCGAATTCTGCCGAACACTTTCAGATTTCCGCGCGGGTACGCTCTTTAAGAGACTTTTTTGTTTTGATATTTTTTGTTATTCTCGGTTCATCGCTTATGTTTTCAGACCTTTCCAGTTTAACCTTGCCCATTATCGCTCTTTCACTTTTTGTTTTAATCGGCAATCCCCTGATTGTTTTAATCATTATGGGATTGATGGGCTTCCGCAAAAGAACAAGTTTCTTGTGCGGCGTGACAATGGCGCAAATTTCAGAATTCAGTTTAATCTTGGCGGCGTTGGGACTGAAACTCGGCCACCTTAATGAAAGCGTGGTTTCTTTAATCACTGCCGTCGGCATTATCACCATCACGCTTTCAACTTATTTGATAATTTACGGCGAGGAAATTTTCAAGCGTTTTTCAAAAATTTTGTCTATCTTTGAACGCCGAAATAAAAGGGGGGAATTTGACGGCGATTCAAGCTTTTCAAAACCGATAATCTTAATTGGAGGCCACCGCGTCGGCTGGCATATTGTAAATCATTTGCCAAAAGAAGAATTGCTCGTGATTGATTTTGACCCTGATGTGGTAGCGAAATTAAAAAGACGCGGCTACAGCGCGCTTTTCGGAGACATAGCCGATATGGAAATAACGGAACGGGCGAATTTGGGTTCGGCCCGTCTAATTATTTCCACCGTCCCCGAGCTTAAAGACAATCTCGGAATTTTAGAAACTGTTAATAAGGCCTCCGGTCAATCAAAAAACAAGCCCAAAGTCATTTTGCGCGCCGAAGAAGAGCAAGACGCCAAAATTTTGTACAAAAAAGGCGCGGATTACGTTTTATTCCCATGCCTTACTTCAGGACAATATCTCGGCAAAAGCATCGCCATAGACAAAAACCTCAACATCCTTGAGCAATTAAAGAAAAAGGATTTGGAAAATCTAGGCTAAACTTCAATTTTCAATGACCAATTTTCAATCGAACTACGATTTAGAAGAAAGAACGGCTAATTTTGCTATACTTTAAGATATTTTCTGACGGCGATTATTGAAGAAACCGCTCCCAAACCGATGCCGAAAAGCGATTGATAAAATAATGCGCCGAAAATATTAGAAGTGAAATATTTCCAGAGGTCCATTTCGGCGATAAAAATACTCATATACGGAGAAACAAAATAAACAATCGGCGCGGTAAGGGCAATGCTTAATACGGCGGCCAAAAACCCGTAAATTATTCCCTCAACTATATAGGGACCTCTGATGAAAGAATTTGAAGCGCCGACTAAGCGCATTATTCCTATTTCCTCTCTGCTGGAATAAATCGCCAGGCGTATAGTGTTAAAAGTAACCAATACGGCGATAAAAATAAGAAATACGATAAGAATGAATCCTCCCCTTTCCGCCACGCCGATTATTTTGTTAAGCCGGTCTATCACCACCGCGTTTTGAGCATAAGTGACTTTTTCAAACATTGTTTTGAAATCGGCTTTATCCAAATAACCCGCGATAGTCGCGTATTCACTCGGGTCGTTCGCTTTGATATTCAAAGACGCCAAAAGCGGATTACTGTTAAGCTCTTCAAGCGATTGGCTGATAGCAGCATCGTCTTTATGTTTTTCTTTGAAAATTTCGAGCGCTCGGTCGCGCGAAATATAATCAACGCTTTTAACTTCGGTTAAGGTTCCTAAAGATTTTTGGATATTTAAAATGTCGTCTTCCGGAGCGTCTATTTTAAAATAAATACTGATGTCTATTTTATCTTTAAGCGAATTAACGGCTGTTTTGGTCAAAACGTTAAAAATCATCAAATCTTCAAAAACCAGCAACGCCAGAACGATAATGGAAAGCGTGGCGGTTGAAAGCCAGCCGTTCCGCCTGAAAGCCAAAAACCCGTATTTTATGATTCTAAATAATGTTGTTAACATGATGAAATTCTAAACTCTAAATACTAAATTCTAAAACGTTTTGAATTTTGAGTTTGGATTTTTGAATTTGTTTAGGATTTAGAAATTAGGATTTAGGATTTTATACTAGTATGTATTTTCCCCTTGCCTCGTCCCTTATTATTTTTCCATTTTCAACGGAAATCACCCTTTGGCTGATATTGTTTACTATATCTTTATTGTGCGTCGCGAGCATAACGGTTGTGCCCAATTCGTTGATTTTCATAAGAAGTTTGATAATTTCCCACATGTTTATCGGGTCAAGGTTGCCTGTGGGTTCGTCTGCAATAACCATATCGGGATGGTTTATCATCGCCCGGGCTATCGCCACCCTTTGTTTTTCTCCGCCCGAAAGCTCCTTGGGAAAATTCAACATTTTATCTTTAAGCCCTACCATTTCAAGCGACTGGGGAACAAAATTTATTATGTCCGATTGCGGCCTGCCGGCGACTTCCAAAGCGAAAGCCACATTTTCGTAAGCGGTTTTATTCGGCAAAAGGCGGAAGTCCTGGAAAATGACTCCTACTCGGCGGCGCAATTGGGGTAATTCATGATATTTTAACTTATTGACGTCGTAAGAACCGAAAATAACTCTGCCTTTTGAGGGCTTTTCTTCGCCAATTATCAATTTAATTATAGTTGATTTTCCCGCTCCGGATTTTCCCACTACCGAAACGAATTCTTTCTGGCTAATCGAAAAAGTGGCGTCTTCAAGCGCCGCCATTTGCCGGCCGTCAGAGCCGTAAATTTTCGAAACATTTTGGAAAATAACCATCGTAAATTAGCTTTTAGCTTATAGGTTAAAGCTTTTAGTTTTTAAAATTTAAACCCTAAAAGCTAACAGCTGAAACCTAAAAGCTTTTCCCAATTATATCACTTTCCACGAATAAATCCAAGTCCCCTGCCAGAACATTTTCAATCTGGCCGGTTTCAACTCCGCTTCTGTGGTCTTTAACCAATTTATAAGGGTTTAAAACATAAGAACGGATTTGGCTCCCCCATTCCGGCTTCACTTTCACTTTTAAATTGTTTATTTCTTCTATCTCATTTTCCTCCATCAGTTTCAACAGTTTCGCTTTCAATAAATTCATCGCTTTTCCGCGGTTTTGCGATTGCGAACGCTCGGATTGAGAAGCCGCGGAAAGGTTTGTGGGCAAATGGACTATTCTGACGGCGGTTTCAACTTTATTCATATTCTGGCCTCCGGGGCCGCTGGAACGCGAAAATTCAATCCGCAAATCGTCTTCGGGAATCTTAAAACTTTCTTTGCCTTCCGATTCTTTGAACTCGGGCAAAATTTCGACCAAAGCGAAAGAGGTGTGCCTTTTCTTTTCGGCCGAGAACGGTGATATTCTCACCAACCTATGTACCCCCGATTCTTTTTTTAAATAACCGTAGGCGTAATTTCCTTTCACTTCCAAAACGTTTTCATCAATAACTTTTGTTTGCCAGCCGCGCTTTTCGCAAAATTTAACGTACATATTGAAAAGCATTTTCGCCCAGTCTTCGGCGTCTTGACCTCCGGCACCGGCGTAAATTGAAATTATCGCCGCGCCTTTGTCGTATTTTCCGAAAAATATCGTTTCCATTTCCACTTGGCGCAATAATAACGCGGACTTTCGCAAATTATCGCGCAGATTTTCGTTAATATTATTAGTAACGCTATTGTCTGCGTTAATCTGCGTTTCTATCTGCGTTAATCCGCGCCCTAAGTCGTCAAACTTTTTAATTAAATCGTTCAGCTCGCCGATTTCTTTTATTTTTATGTCCGCTTTTTCTTTATCCTTCCAAAAATCAGAATCCGAGAATTCAAATTCCAGCTCTTTAACGCGATTTTTTTTGTCTTCAATATTAAGCCGGTCCGACAATTGCCGAACCTGTTCTTTCAGCTCTTTTAATTGTTGCTCAAAGTCTTTTTCCATCAACGAGCCGAAGGTGGGAATCGAACCCACATCTCTACTTTACGAAAGTAATGTTCTGCCACTGAACTACTTCGGCAGCAGTCATATTATCAAAAAAGGACTAAAAATACAATCAACCCCTTAATCTTTTCAATATCTCGTCTTCCACTTCTTGGCGGTCTCGGCCGTATTTTTGCCGCGACATTTCCTTTAAGCGCTCACCCACTTCGGAATTTCCCGCCTCTGGAGCAACCGTTCTTATATTAAACGGCTTTGAAGTCTGGCCATTTATCAAAATCCTCGCGTAAGCGTTAAAATTGTCTATATTCATTAAATCATTTTCGTTGAAAGTCGGACTGAATTGTCTCGTCAAAAATTCCGCGTCCTGCGGACCGACCCTGAAAGAAATTATTGAGCCGACATTGCCGAAAATAGAATCCCTGATTTTTTCATTTAATTGGGCGATGAATTGATGCGCGACGGTCAAATTTAATCCATATTTTCTGGCCTCGGACAAAATAGTTGAAATTGAATCTGTGGTAAAATTCTGGAACTCATCTATATAAAGGTTAAAATCGCGGCGTTTTTCTTTTACCACGTCTGCCCGCGACAAAGCGGACATCAAAATTTTGCCGACAATAACCATTCCCAAAAGATTGGCGTTAATATCCCCTATCTTACCCTTTGAAAGATTGACTAAAAGAATTTTTCCTTCATCCATTACATCACGGAAATTAAAAGCCGATTTCGACTGGCCGATAATAGGCCTCATATAATCGTTTGCCGTGAAATTATTAAATTTGGAAGTTATGTAGGGCGTCATATTCGAAAGAGCCGCTTCGCCTCCGGCCTTAACCGCTTCTTTTCGCCAGAAATCAACAACCACGGGATTTAAAGCTTTTGAAAGTTTTCTTTCCCTAAAGTCCGGGTCCGTGAAAACTCTTGCCACTTCCATTAAGGTCGCTGGTCCGCCAGCCGGCGGAGAAGAATCTTCCATTAAAAGAAGAAGCGCGTTTTTCATATATTGCTCAAACATTGGCCCCATTGTTTCCGCCAAGAAAAGTTTATTGAAAATTCCCTGCATCTCATTAGCAATAAAGGTTTTTTCTTCCGGCCGGTTTAAATCACATTCAAGCATATTGAGCCCCAGCGGCCGCCAGCGGTCCGAAGGGTCGAAAACTATAACGTCTTCAAAACGTTTTTCCGGAATCAAACCTAAAATTTTTTCAATCAAATCGCCGTGAGGGTCGACGACTGCGATTCCTTTACCCTGCCGGATGTCTTCAACTGCCATGTTCGTCATAAGCGTGGATTTTCCGGTGCCGGTTTGACCGATAGCGTAAACGTGGAGCCTGCGGTCATCTTCGGAAACGTAAACCGATTTTCTTTCGCCGCGGAAAAAGCTTTCGCCGATAAGAGTCCCTTTGCTTGGAAGATTAGCGGGCGGCGGGGCTTCTTTTGATTTTAGCCAATTAATTTTCGGCACTTCCGTTGAAAACGAAGGCAAATGGAACATGCTTGTCAATTCCTCGGTGTTCAAAATCATTGATTGGGAATCGTCAAATTCCCTGAAAGAAAACTGGTAAATTAAATTATTCAAATCGCGGGGCTTTATAATTTTCAGTTCCTGCCGCGAAGGCGCGGAAAATTGCGCGATGCCTCCGGAAATGCCTTCCAGAATCGCATTGGTCTGATATTGGCTCGGTGAAGAAACCAAAACTCTGAAATTAACGGCTAAAAGCGGCTTGCTCATTTTTAATTCCAACGCTTTAATCGCTTCGCTATCTATGATTTTTTCCTCTTTTTTGGTTTCGCCGGAAACGGCTTTTTGTATATCTTTCGCGTTAATCGCGCCGCCTTTCAAAACGTTTTCAATTTTTTCCCCTTTTTTCAAGCGTTCAATTGCCGAATAAATTGTTTTTTTTGCGGAACCGGGCGCCGCTCTCGCCAAAATTTGAATTCCAGCTCCCTCGCCTATCTCATTAATTTTTGAAAGACCGCTTAAAATCGTAGAAAACGTGTCCATATCGGCTTCCAAATAAGTTCTTATCGGCAAGATATAAGAAGATTTTTGTTTTAAATAAATTCCGGAGTTGACTCCGCTCGGATTAAAAATATTGTAATCATTTGTTGTTTCAATTTTGGCCTCGCTCCATAAACCTTCTATTTGTCTGCTGACGAATTCAATTGAATCTTTTGACGTGGCGATATAAAAATGAATTTCTTCGCCTATATTGTGAACCGCCGCTTCCAAGGCGAACGGCGAATTCAACCCCGCCAAAGCGCCAAAAAGCTGCGAGGACAAATTCATTTCTTTCAAAAAGTCTTCCTTAGTTTTTTGCTCGGATTTTTTCTGCGGTAAACGCACCAAAAGAATTTTAAGATTCAACGCCTGTAAAAGCCTCTTCTTTTTTAAATGGCGGCTAAATAAAAATACGGCCGTGGCAAAAGCAACTATTAAAACGGCAAAGATAATGAAATAAATTTCCATAATCTAAATCAACTTTCTTGATTTCAATTCACTGTAAAGCTTGTCCGTTAAAGCATCGTGAAACGCGTCCAAAACAAAAGCGTTTAACGAAACCGCCTTCTTTATTGTTTTCTCAAGCCCGTCGCTGAAAACGGATTCAACCAGCTTTTCCACCTGAAGCTTGATTTCCGCCGGTGAATCTTTAAGATAATCCGGCAAGACCGTTTCTTCGGCGTCGGACACACTTTGAAAATTATTGGCTGTTCCTGATGCCTGGCGCTTTATCTGAAAAATCAACGGCGTGATTACTTGTTTTATCAATTCCCTTTCCGGAGTTTCCTTGTGCTCAGGCAGATTTTTTTTCTCCACGACTTCTCTGCTTAATCTTTCAATATCTTTTTCCAATGTGTTATAATTGAACATAAATGATTAAAATCCTAAATTCTAAATTCTATATTCTTATCGCTATTCTAATTATAGCCGCTTTTTTTCGGCTATACAACATAACTGAATTGCCACCGGGGCTTTATCCCGACGAAGCGATGAACGGGAATAACGCGCTGGAAGCGAATTGGAAAATTTTCTATCCCGAGAACAACGGCCGTGAAGGGCTCTTTATGAATATCCAAACGGTTTTTTTGAAAGTATTAATGCCGCTTTCAGGGGGCAACCCCGAACCGTGGATGTTGCGTTTTCCGAGCGCGATTTTTGGAATTTTAACGGTGTTGGGGATATATTTCCTCACGAAAGAGCTTTTTCGTGAAAATCCGAAATCCAAAATCCTAAATCCTAAACAAATCCAAAAATCAAATGACCAAAATCCAAAACAGTTTAGAATTTCGAATTTCGAATTTCGAATTTCTCGTAGCCAAAAAATAGCTTTACTTTCATCATTTTTTTTGGCTACGAGCTTCTGGCATATTAATTTTTCCCGAATCGGCTTTCGCGCCATAATGGCGCCGTTCTTTTTAACTTGGGCTGTTTATTTCCTACTTGTAGCGCTACGAACGACGAATGACGAGTTTCAAACTTCAAGTTTTAAGTTTCAAGCTATAGCCGGCGGAATATTTTTCGGTCTGGGATTTTATTCTTATATCGCTTACCGCATAATGCCGTTGTTGATAGCTATTATTTTCTTTTATTACTTTTATCAACACCGGGAACACGCGAAAAAACTTTGGGCCGCGATTTCAATATATGTCATTGCCGCTTTCATTATAGCCTTGCCCATTGGGATTTATTTTCTTAAAAACTCGGCTGATTTTTTCGGCCGCACGGTTCAAGTTTCAATTGGCGTTTCTCAATCGCCCATTGGAGATTTAGCCATGAATACCGTAAAAACTTTAGGGATGTTCAATTTTGTCGGCGACGGAAATTGGCGGCATAATTACGCTGGAAGACCGGAATTATTCTGGCCAGTAGGAATACTTTTTGTAATCGGCGTCATTTTAGGAATTCGCCAATTACTAAAATTCCAAATTCCAAGCGCCAAATTACAAACAATATCCAATAACCGAAATTCTAATGGCCAAAACGTTTCGAATTCAGAATTGGGATTTGTAATTTTGTTTTCTTGGCTTATTATCGCCGTCCTACCAGTCATTATTTCTAATGAGGGTCTGCCTCATGCTTTGCGCGCGATTTTAATGGCTCCGCCAATATTTATTTTGGCTGGCCTCGGCGGCATCTGGCTTTACGAAAAGATTGTTGAGAAATTACAAAAATATACGAAAATACCAAGATTACTTCTACTTTCTACTTTCTACTTTCTACTTTCTTTATTCATCTTTGAGGCCTACACTACTTACTTTGTCTTATGGGGCAAAAATCCGAATGCGCAAGGCGCTTTTGCGGCGGATTATGTTCAAATCGGCAAACGATTAAACGCCCTGCCAAAAGAATTGCCGAAATACGTTTTAGTAGAAGCCGGCGGAGTTAACGTGCGCGGCATTCCGATGCCAACGCAAACCGTAATGTTTATTACCGACACATTTACTCCCGAGAAACAAAAAGAAAAGAATATTTTTTACGTCTTGCCTGATAAATTCAGCCAAGTCCCCCAAAACGCTTATACGGTGGTTATAAAATAGGTTTATAAAACAAATATTTTATCAGCCGTGCCGTATTTCCAGCACGTCTCCATCTTGAACTACATAATCTTTGCCCTCAAGCCTTAACCAGCCTTTTTGTTTCGCGGCAGTCCACGAACCCGCCTCAATAAGCTTTTTCCAATTTATTGTCTCGGCGCGGATGAATTTATTTTCAAAATCGGTATGAATTTCTCCTGCCGCTTCCGGAGCTTTCGCTCCCCTTCTGATAGTCCAAGCACGGGTTTCGTCTTCTCCCGTGGTTAAAAAGCTTATCAAATCCAAAATTTCATACGCCTTTTGGATTAATTTATTTATGCTTTCGGAATCCGCTTCCGCCAAATTGATTATTAAATAATCCGCTCCCAAAGATTTTATTCTCTTTTTAAGCTCTTCGCTTACATCTTCCGGCGCGCCATTCAATAAATAAATCTGCGGTTTGGCGGCCAGCAAGTTCATTTCTTTCGCCAACTCTGATACTCTCGGATCAAACTCTGATATGCTCTGATTTTTATCCGAGTTAATCCGCGTTTCAATCTGCGTTGATCCGCGTTTGAGCAGATTGAAAAGCAGATTCCCCTTGTTTAATTCTTCGCGGATTTTTTTAAGAATTTCAAAATCTTTCGCTTTTTGTTTGTCTCCGCTTCTGGCTTCGCCTTCAAGTTTCGCCAAACGCTTTTCAACGCCGTCCAAATCTTTAAAAATCAATTCGGCGTTTATGGTTTCCAAATCCCTTATCGGATTAACTTTTTCTTCAACGTGAATTATTTCCGCAGATTCAAAACACCGCACAACTTCAACAATCGCCGCTACGTCGCGAATATGGGAAAGAAATTGGTTACCAAGCCCTTCGCCCTTATAAGCGCCACGGACCAACCCGGCAATATCGTAAAACTCAACAACCGCCGGAATCGTTTTTTTGGATTTGCTAAGTTTTGTCAGTTTATCCAGCCGTTCATCCGGAACCGCAACCACGCCCACATTCGGGTCTATGGTCGCGAAAGGATAATTGGCAACGTTAATTTCCTGATTTGTTAAAGTCTTAAAAAGCAAAGATTTGCCTACATTCGGCAAACCCACTATCCCAATTGAAAGTTTCATGGTTTAAAATTAACAGATTTAAAGGGCTTTTTCAATGGTCTTTTATTCTTTAGATACAGTGTTAAACTATATTCTTATCCATATTGGACTTATTTCTATCATAATATTACATCTTTTACATCTTACGACATCGCAAGTCGTTCAAGTCGTTATTTTTTTAAAGCGCTATCATATATGATAGTACCTTAGAATTTACGACGTCGAATTTACGGCGTCGAATCGTAAGTCGTAATATCGGTTTTTGAAACATTATCAAAAAAAATTATGCAAATTTGACTTGCGCAAATATCATGACGCCGCGGGGAGTTATAAAATAAGACATTATTGTGATGTAATGTCATAAATATTCGAATAAAAGTTATCCACTTTTATTGACTTTAAATATCTAGCACGCTATACTAATAATGTGCTTGTGGGGCGTCAGCCCTATTCGGCTAATACATAAGCTGAAGGCAGGCACCACAAAAATACCGCGAATAGCGGTGTTTTTGTTTAATCTTCTTCGGGATTGCCCTTCATTGTCGTAAAAAATCTTGTATCTCGATATTTATTAGTAACCCAAGCAGGAACAATACTCCAAAAATGCATAGCCCCATTCTCACCTCTTTTCCTAATAATAACTTTTATTTTTCTTCCATCTACTATCGCAATAATCCCCCAATATTCAACGGGACACGATTTTCTAACTTTTTTCTTAAAACTTTTAACCTCAAACTCCTTTATGGTTTCTTCAAATTCTTGATAAGTCGTAGAAATTTTTACTAGTTTAACAGCTAACGGGAGCAACTTAAATCTTAAAATATATGTTTGAAGGCTTATTTAATAGAAATGAAACCCCAAAAGTAGAAGAACCCGGAGCACCGGCAGAAAAAATAAAAGCTTCTCCAGTTGAAGTTGACCCCCAGACTGGAGTTGTAATGACCAAAAAAAGAAGCAGTTGACGAAAGAAAAGCGAAGCTCGAAGACCCCACCAGACGTTTTGATTTAAAGTAAAGACTCTTCCATTTCCGAAATAATTTCCGCCGGCAAAGGTTCCCCGGACTTGGTTGTCCCGGGATATCTCCAGGCGGAAATTATTTTTGTAATTCCTTGTCTCTTGTTACTTGCTGCTTGTCGCTTTTTCTGTACCATCACCCATATTTCATGTGGGTGTTTTTTGCTCCCGGCAACTTGCATCATCGCCACCGTATTTGGCGCTATGCCGGTTTCAATCCTTTTTGGAGAACTCAAAACCCGCCTTACCCTTTGTTTGGACAGGCCATGAAATCTCATTTTCGCCTCCGAATGCTTAGTCCAGAGCGTGTTTAAATACATACCCGGTAGTAGAAACTCAACCACGCAAAATAAAGCGAGTCGAATATTCTTTGTTTAATAGAGAATATTTTATCACAACGACAATTCAAAATCTACCAGAAAATTTCATTTTGCGGGACGAGATTCCGTCGAGCCTGCCTGTCGGCAGGCAGGTTTTCACTACCGGGCATTATCTACGTCTCTTTCTCTTAGCCGCCCTTTTTGATTTCTTGTTAACTTTTTTCTTTGACGGTTTTCTCGCCGTTCTTTTTACCTTTTTCGAAAATTTTCTCTTAACCATAATCGCTTCGCTGAAATAGCGCCGATTTCGACTTTTATATTTTAATTTTACAACAAATTTGATATAATTGGAACGTTAATATGAATTACGCCAATAAAATTCTTCCTTGGTTTTTTGTTTTTTTGTTTTCCGCCGCTTCTTTCGGATTGATGTTTTATTCTTCAAGCCAGGAATCGGCGATAATGGACGAACTCGCGCATATTCCGGCTGGATATAGCTATGTGAAATATCTTGATTATCGTTTAAACCCCGAGCACCCGCCATTAGTTAAAGCAATAGCAGCCTTGCCATTATTATTCCAGAATTTGAATTTTCCGACTGATAAAGCTCCCTGGCAAAGCGAAGTAAACGGCCAATGGCAAGCCGGAGCGCAATTTCTTTACGAATCCGGCAATAACGCCGACCAAATAGTCCAAACCGCGCGTTTTGGCCCGATGATTTTAACTCTTATTTTAATACTCTTCATTTACATTTGGTCTAAAGAGTTAATCGGCCGATGGTGGGCGCTTTTACCGACATTTCTTTTTGCGATGTCGCCGACGGTCTTGGCGCATGGCCACTATGTGACAACCGACTTGGGCGCGGCGTTGGGAATATTTATATCCATTTATTATTTCGTAAAATTTCTTATCAGTTCAAACAAACGAAATCTTGTTTGGGCGGGATTGGCTTTTGGCATCGCCCAACTGATGAAATTCTCCGCGGTTCTGCTTATCCCTTTCCTTGGAGTTTTAGCGATAGTTTTTTCGCTTTTTGCGCTGCGGGAAAAAAGATTTATTTCTTTAATAAAATACGTTTTCGCCACCGGCATTATTTTTATAATCGGATTTATTTTAGTCTACGCCGTTTACCTGCCTTTTACTCTTAACTATCCGGTTGAAAAACAAAAAGCCGACACGGAATTCATTCTCACTTCTTTCGCGGACGGAAATGACGGCGGCTTGCAAACTTGCAAAGGAATGCGATGCCTTGCCGACATAAACATTACGATGGCGCAGAATAAAATTTTGCGTCCGCTTGGCGAATACATGCTCGGTGTCTTAATGGTTTTACAGCGTTCTTCCGGAGGCAATACTTCTTATTTTTTGGGCGAAGTTTCAGCCGCCGGCTGGTGGTATTATTTCCCGGTTGTTTTCGCGTTAAAAGAGCAAATCGCCTCGCTGATTTTGATTATTTTAGCCTTTATTGTGTCTGTTTGGCATATCCTAAAAGCTAAAAGCTATAAGCTAAAAGCTATTTATGACTATCTCGCCACGCATTTTCCCGAGTTTTCAATGATGTTTTTTGTGGCGTTTTACTGGGCTTACAGCATAAAAAGCCCGTTAAACATCGGTGTCCGCCACATTCTTCCCACTCTGCCATTTATTTATATTTTAACCGCGTCGGGAATCAAAAGATGGTTTAATAACGGCAGCTCAAAAAAAAGAAAAGTTAAGGGATTTTTTGTCGGCGTAATTATTGTTTGGTACCTTGCCGAAACATTGCTTGTAGCTCCCAATTTCCTTTCATATTTTAACGAATTCGGCGGCGGAACCGAAAATGGTTATAAATATGTAACCGATTCAAACTACGACTGGGGGCAAGATTTAATTAAATTGAAAGATTGGGCGGATCAAAACCTGCCTGCCGGCAGGCAGGTCGCGGTTGAATATTTCGGCGGAGGAAGCCCGACTTATTATTTAGGTGATAAATTTGAACCTTGGCAATCCTCTAAGGGTAATCCCGCGGATACCGGCATACACTGGCTCGCGGTTTCAATAAATAATATTCAAGGCGCTTTGGGCAAGCTCGCTCCTGGCCAAACCCGCAAACCCGAAGATGAATATCAATGGCTCCAAAAAATAAAAGACCCATACCAACCGGATTACAAAGCGGGAACTTCAATATTTATTTATAAATTGTCATTGGGATTTCATTAGAATAATTAGAGTAATTAGGTCAATTAGAGTAATTTACTTTAATTTATAATACACCCTGTTCTCCACCCTAAAATCAACATATATTATTTTTTCCAAGCCGGTTTTTTTCAAATTTTCAATCGCCGGCGAAACAAATTCCGGGTCAAATCTCAAACTAAAATATATTTTCGGCAATGAAGTTTGTGGTTGTTCAAAAACTATTTCTTGTAAAACAAGACTCCCCAATTTTAAAGCCTTTATTCCAAGGCCGGAATTTTCAAGCACATTGAAAATTTTAATCAAATTAGGAGTTAAATTTTCACCGAGAATGGAATCTCCCAATTTTAAATCTCTGCCGGAAAAATCATCTATTTTATTAATGGCATTTCCTTCAATCTCTGGCGCCACGGCGAAAAGGACGCCGTTCTTATCAAACCAGTAGCAGAACGCGGACATTTGCGGAATAGACACGGAATCTAACGGACTATTTACAACCTTATTTATACTGCTCGTGTCCGCATTGGTCTGTGTAGAGTCAATATTTGTCCGTGTTTGGAGGCACCAGACCCCAAACCTTTCCCTTAATTTCACGCTGATATTAATTGTTCTCTCAATATAATCTTTTTTAAGGCTTATTTCGGCGATTTCCGGGCCTTTTTCAAATTCTCCCAATTTACCGATATTCCAAACTAAAATATTGTCCGAACCGAGAAACTTGGTTAATTTTGATTGATTAACGAAAAAACTTTTTAAATTATTTATTAAATCTCCGCCGTCGCCAAGGCTTTGGCGGGCAAGCGCGTTTGTATCCATATTAATCTGTGTTATGCGAAGCAACGGAGAGTAAACGAGCAAATAAAAAACTCCAGCGAGTAAAATCAAAAAACCCGCCACTGCGGCGATAATTTTATATTTCAGAAACTTCTTATCTTCCCTTTTATGTTTTTTATCAAAATTGATGTAGGTGGGAGTCATTTTAAAATTAACCTTTATTACTCATAATAAAACATTCCAACATTCTCAAGATTGTCGGAATGTCTCTATAAATTTGGCGAATTGCCTGCCATACGGTGAAAGCGAATGAGTCACGAACCGACCCCGATAATTCTTTTCTAAAAGTCCTGCTTGAACCAAGCGCCGAGTATGCTCCGAAATCGTTTTAAAATTACAATCTAATTGATCCGCCATATTTTCCAGAGTTACGCCTTCAAAATCTCTAACAAACAATAAAATCTCAATTCGTCTATGATTGGCGACCCCCTTAAAATGCCTTTCAAGTTTTTTCGCTGTCTTCATTCTATTTACCTATAATTTTATTTCTTTATTATATCACTTTTTTAATTTTATCACATTATGAGTATTTTAACATTCTAACATTCTCAAGAATGTTAGAATGTCTCTACAAAAGCGATGATAGGAGTCTTTTTAATTTTAGAACTTCAATTTATTCTGATTTTTTTGTTCTAGCTCAACTTTTTCCGCCTGTTTGTATTTAATTTTATCACTTTTTATAAAATTAAGATGCTATTTCAAAAATCTTTTTTACTAAACTTGTTCTTGCATAAAACGCGCGGGTTATCGGCCGTCTTTTACCCGTTCGCGGGTTTATTCCACCAATTCCTTTTGTCCTTGCTTGTATCCATTTTCCGTCTTTACCTGTTAAACTTTCAAAGCCGTGTTTTATCAATTTTTCTCGGATAAAATCATAATCGGCTTTTATTTCTTTTATCAATTCATCGTCTTCGGCAAAATCTAAACTGGTAACTTTTATCAACTCCGCCGCTTCTGAATTTTTGCCGTTCCATTTTACAACACAAAAGACAATAGTTTTTAATTTCGCCCAACAATGACTTTCAAAAAACGAATGGGTTAAAACAACCATAACTGAAATTTGGGATAAGTTTCTCGGTCATAAAAATCCAAATATTTATCGTCTTCCCAAACAAGTTCGGTAAAATTCTTATAGTCCTCGCTGTATCCTTTGCACATTACAAAAACACGACGAAACGGATTAAGTCGTAGAATAAGTTTTGCAAAAAATGGGCTAATGACAATTTCCATATCAAAAAATTAGACTGCTTTCTACACTAATAATCTCAAAAGTTTTCGTGTGCCATTCAGATAATTTGTCGTAATCTATAAACTGCACGCGCGCTTTAATTGGCATAAAGGCGTTGAGTGCTAGTTTTCCTGCGCACTCTGCTTTTCTCACTTTGTCCGCAACAATGAAAAAGTTGGTATTATAATCTTGCAATTCAACAAACTTTAGCAACGAATTTTGAATATCCGTTGAGTGCTCAACTTCAAAAAGTACGCTCGGCATTTTTCTAACATTGAACCAGCATACATCAATTGTTTTTGCCTTTCGTACAATATGGTCATAGCCAAATTGGTAAAAATCTGTTTGCGAGCTTATTTCTCCAAGCGTCTTTCCCAAAAATCGCTTGTTTTTATCTTGGCTGGGTACAAATGTTTCGTACTGCTTCAGTTTGCCAATCTCCACGAGTAAGCCCTGATAATAGCTGTGATTGAAAAGTTCCTGCTCTTGTTTTGGAACCGCCTCGGTTGGAAATATATCTTGCGGCAGTTTGTTTTTATGCGACAATAGAGCCCACAATCCGGGTTTAATTTTGAAGAAAAATCGCTCGTCTTGAACAATACGACGAATACTCGCAAAAGGCGTTTTTGTTTTCCACTCAACATCGGACACCTTCAAAACTTTTTGGTTCAGATAGCCAAGCGTCGCAAATCCGCCATTTTGTTCCATTACTTTTATTACTGCTTCGTGTTGCTTCATATTATTCAAGATGAAATTCAAAATCTTTTTTCAGTCCGTTGCTTTTATCCCATTCGCCTTTATTTACACTTACACGCCGTCCAGCGTGGACGGTAAATCCGCCGTTTGAGAGAAGATAAGGCGGATCGGCAAAAACCATATCAACCGAATTTTCGGGAAGTTCAGCTAATAAATCCAAGCAATTCGCTTGATAGAGTTCAAATTTCGGTTTTTCGTAATATGGTTTTATCATAATAATTTTGTAGTCCTGAAATCTCTGTTTGAATTAAAAGGCGGGTCAAGATAAATCAAGTCAAAATAGCCTTCGCCATCGGGTTTAACAGGAAACTTTTCCCGCAAAATGTCCAAATTGTCGCCAAAATAAAGAGTGCGGTTTTGCATAAATTAATTATTAATTTTCTCTTTTCCTATTTAATTTAAATTAGGTATGGCGTGAAATTAAAAGGGGATAATATTTATTCCTGAATCTTTTATTCTGTTGCCAAAATCATTATTATCCCTCGTGATTATATATCCTATATTGCTTAACTGTATAATTGATAAATGAAAAGCGTCACGGGGTTTAAGTTTAAAACTATCCATATTGTCAAGGGATTTATTTATGCCTGTTTTTTCTTGCGATACCGGAAACTGCATTATCATAAACTTCGGCGAAACAAGTAAACTTTTAGTGAAATTTTTAATGTCGCTTAAAACATCGTGGTATGAAAACTCAATACCTCCACTATTTATAAGACGCAGGCCAAATCGGTTAAGTATTGTGTTTAGCAAAAAGCGAGTTTTGCTTTTAATCTTTTTTGGCCCCGCTTCCATTCTCACCCCATTCCATGCTTCGTCAAAAGATAAACAAGATGCGGCTATTGTACACCCATTGCCTAAAAGCTGTGCAAATAAAATTTGAGCCCGTTTTTGTATTTCGGGCTGTTTAGTTTGCCTTGCTCCGTAGGCTACAAGAAAGTTCGCATCGCAATAGACAATAGTGTTAGTAGGAATAGTCATAATTTTCTATGTCTTTTCCAACCTTATCTAAATCAATAGGACGGCCGAAATCAATTACCCCAGCTGTATTTGCCATTAACATTTTATCGTCATATGAAAGCTGATTAAATAAATCTTCACCAATATTGCCTCTAACAATATCAAATCTTTCAACCACTATTCGTTGTGTTACTTTGTCAGATTCGTCAATTAAAGAATCGGAAGAATAATCTAATTCTTTAGGCATTGACATCATATTTAAATTATTGTATAAATCGAAAGTGGGTGTGTTAATCATATTTTTTTAATTATATCTTTAAACTCTAAAAATTCTTTATTTATTTTTTCTTTTAACTCCTCGGTGTTTGGCAATTTATTGGTGCTAAAATGCGCATTGAAGTGCGCGACAAACTTTTGCTCGCTACCGATTGGTTTAATCTCAAAAACATAAGTTGCGCCATCTTTTTCAAACAATATATTAACTCCAGCGCTTTTTATGCCTTTAATTGCGGCGACTTTACTACCAACAAAATCACTGATTTTAAAATCGTTATTTTCTGAGGCAACAACAACATCATAATTAAATCCGTAAGCCGCAATTTTATATTGTTCAATCATATTACTTTTGATTATTTTTTCGAAATCGTCTATAACTTCGGAATCTTTCGGTAAAACCTCATTTTTATCATTCACTAAAATTCTTGTCCCTTCAAATACAAATTCTTTTTTCTTATTTGGGAATATTACAACTTTTAGACCCGGAGCTTCAATAAAAGTCCTTTTGTCTTTTTCTTCGTCGCCAGTCTTAAACAAATCCAAAAGCTCCTTTTGGTCAATAAGGAGATGATTAATAGGCGATGTAAAAAGCACCGTAATATTCACATTTTTGACTGCTTCTATTTTCATAAAGGCATTATAACAAAAATTAGTTTTTATTTCCACCCCCTATCTGATTTTCCGCCAAGCAATTTATTTAATGCTAAAAATAAAATATATTATAATAGCACTCAAAACAGCGCTTATTGTTCCAATAATAATATCTCTCCAAAATCCTTTTTGATTTTTATCTTTTATAACACCAATACCATTACCAATATGGCCGCTCGTAATTGAACCAATACTTGCAGAATAGGTTTCTAAAACCTTTTTGGTGCTATTTAAAGTAGAGTTGTCATTAAAAATACTATCAGCCTGCTTGCGTGACTGCTCATTTTTATTGAATGAATTATTAATATTTATATTAAACAGCACCATAATATAATTTACTTCCACCCCTGCCCGACAATTCTAAATCCAACCTGTTCTTGCGGCACTTGAACCGGACCTTGCGGGGTTTGCTGAACAACATTAACCTGCTGTTTTCGGTAATCAATTGAAAGCTCAAAATAGCTGGATAATTGCCGGCTTTCAATAAACGCGATTTTATAATCTTTTTTGTTTTGCATAGCATTTTGTCCAAGCTCATTTTCCGGATTCCAAACATTCATTCCGAGCCCCATTTCGTTTTTATATTCTTCATATAAATCAGTCATCGCTTTTGACAATGTATCGTCCGCGTATTGAACATTTTTTAAACCCAAATCTTCCTTGGCTTCTCTGCGACCGATGAAATATTGATGCGAATATAATTTTTCCGTAAAAAAGTCAACGATTTTTTCAATTTCATCTTCTTTCATTGGCGATTTATGACTCTTTAAAAGCCGTTTGGCGAGTATGCGGATTAAATTATGAATACGATTAACATTACCGAGCGCCAAAGGATGAATTTGTGGGTTTGATTCCACGAATTTATTGAAAATTTTCGCCAAATCCTCATCATTTTTTATCCCGAATTTATTTTTCGCCAAGTCAAAATACGCCATTACGTCTTCAACCGAAATCGGAATCCTGCCTTGCGGATTTTGCGGGTCTTGAGGATTAAAAACATTGGCCGTTGAAGGGTCAATTGGCGAAAGCTCGGAAAGATCACTCATAACAATTTCGTCCGCCCCGAGCGCAATCATCGTTGCGGCGCTATGCGCTTTGTAAGGAACCAAAACCGAAAATTTGTCGCAATATTCGCGAATCATTGAAACCAAACGCCAAGGCACCATTGTGTCTCCTCCCGCGCTGTATAAAAACAAATCAATATTTTCAGTTTTTCCAATTGCTTGGAGCTGTTTACTGATAAGTGGAATAATGTCCATTGCCACGCGGGCGTTAACCGGCCCGGGCCTGTCGCTGGTTAAATAAGTAATTACGCGGGAATTTCTAGCTTTTTCAATTTGTTCTATGAGAGATTTTTTATCCATATGTTGCATTATACCATAAATTTTGAATTTTCGCAACTATTTTGCCATTCCCCCGCCTTTTTGAGTTATCCACAATTTAGTTGATTTTTAATATACAACGTGTTAATATGTATTTGGCGCTTGGAGGGTTTCGGCCCTCTCACGGTCAATATTTTTTAAACCGTAACCAAGTGCCCCTAAAGAGCACCGTCAAAGCGGCGCTTTTTAATTTAATCTAATTCCGGTTTCCCGCTACACATAATTCTTTTCCCCGTAATTTTATCCATCTTCCAAAATGGGATAATACTCCAAAAATATTTTCCGTCGCCCCCTTCAACTTCTTTTAGAATAACACGAACACGGTAACCATTAATAACTGCAACAAATTCATAATAAGTCGCCGATTTCATAATTGTTTTCCATCGGCTATTGGCATTCATAAATTCAAAACTATTCCTTTTTGAAATACCTTGCAGAGTATGCGAATTTTGTATAATTTGTGGAGCTAATAAAATCAATCTGAATCTAATATATTGATCCTGATGCGACCGAGATTGCCCTCTGTTAATAAATTTTATATGTTCTAATCCCTTAGCGTTAAAAGATATTTTTTCTTTGAAATATGGGCAATAAACTTCACCTATAGATTTGTATAAATTTTCGGCCTCCTTTTTCGCTTTATCAAATTTTTCTAAATCTATATCGCCCATAAATTATATTATAAATAACTACCCGATTTTCTCCGCTCCCACATATCCCCGTAAAACTTCAGGAACCAAGATTGAGCCGTCTTTTTGCTGATAATTTTCAATAATAGCGATGAGAGTGCGGCCGATGGCAAAAGCCGTACCGTTTAATGTATGAATATATTCAGGTTTTAGATTTGAGGTTTTAGGTTTTAGGGGTTTATAACGAATATTTAATCTGCGAGCCTGGAAATCGGCGCAATTTGAAGTGGAATGGGTTTCACGGTATTTGTTTTCGCCGGGAACCCAAGTTTCAATATCATATTTCGCAGCCGCCGGAAAGCCTAAGTCACCGGCGCAAATTCTTAAAACATGATAAGGCAATTTAAGCGCTCTCATAAGCTCTTCTTCAATGCTTAAAATTAACTCATGCTCTTGTTTTGAATTCTCGGGATTGCAAAAACTGAACATCTCAATTTTATCAAACTGATGAACTCTCAAAATGCCTTTTGTGTCTTTGCCGTATGAACCGGCCTCGCGCCTGAAGCAAGTTGAAAAACCGACGTATCTTTTAGGCAAATCTTTTTCGTTAAAAACTTCTCCGCTGTGCATTGGTCCGATTGATTGCTCGGAAGTACCCACTAGATACAAATCGTCTTTTTCCAAAAAATAAGTCTCGTCCTGATCTTCGCGGCGGTCAACATAACCCATGGCTTTCATCATTTCGCTTTTTATCATCACCGGCGGCACAACCGGAACAAAACCTTTTTTCATCGCCGTTTCCATCGCCAGCTTAACCAATGCAAATTCCAACATCGCCGCTCCGCCCTTAATGTAGCCGAACCGGCTACCGCTTGTTTCTGAAGCGGTTTCGGTATCTATAATTCCAAGATTTTTACCAAGCTCAATATAATTTTTCGGCTGGAAATCCCATTTCGGCAAATCGCCGATGGTTTTTAAAACAACGTTTTCAGAATCGTCTTTGCCAACTGGAACGTCCTCAAGGGGAAGATTAGGAAATTTATTTAAAATTTCTTTGCGTCCCAATTCAATCTTACGAAGTTGAACTTCGTAAGATTGAATTTTACCCTTTAATAGTTTGGCTTCTTCTATTTTTCTTCCTTCGGACAATTTTTTCTGCTGAAAACGCAGGCCGTCCGTTTCTTCTGTTAACTTCCGCCACTCTTCGTCTATCGCCAAAAATTCATCAACCAAAGACGGGGCGTAGTTTTTCTTTTTTATCCCCTCTTTCACTTTTTTCGGTTTTTGGCGGATTAAATTAATATCTAACATAATTAGGTTATTTTAAGTATTTTATACTTTATTTTGCCCGCGGGGGCTTCCATTTCTACCATATCGCCCGCCTTTCGGCCCAAAAACGCCCTTCCTATAGGCGATTCGTTTGAAACAAGGTTATTCTCGGGTTTTGACTCGCTTGAGCCCACAATAGTGTAAACAACGGTTTTTATCCCCTTTTGCGCTTCAACCGTTGAACCGATACCGACAATGTCTTTATTCAGATTTTTTTTAATTATAACGGCTTCTTTGAGCGATTCTTCAAGTTCAAAAATTTTTGTTTCTAATTTCGCCTGCGCGTCTTTGGCGTCGGAATATTCGGAATTCTCGCTTAAATCGCCATAGTCTTTAGATTTTTTCAAGCGGTCGGCGATTTCCATCCGGCCCTCGATTTTAAGCCGTTGAAGTTCTAATTTTAATTCTTCGTAACGCTCTTTTGTCAAATAAGTTTTCATAATAATATCCTAAAATTTATCCTAATTTTATCCGAATATATCCGAATTACGTCTTTTTGGATTATTTCGGATTTTTCGGATTGGTTTTTCGGATTAATTTATATTATATTTTCCCGTTATCAATTTCCACTTTATTTTCATAAGCTCTTTCAACGAACGGAAATAATCCGCGAAAACCACTTTGCTTTCAGGCGGATTTATCCAAGTGACCGGAATTTCTTTTATTTTGTATCCAAGTTTTTTGGCAATAATTAAAATTTCTATATCAAACAGCCATTTTATAACCGTTTGGCGGGAAAAGATTTTTTCAGCCGCTTCTGCCGGAAAAATCTTGAATGCTCTTTGAGTATCATGGATTTCCCAAATCGTCAAAGCCCTAATGAGATATTTTGCCAACTTGCCTAATATCCGGCGGTATCCTGCGTCATGCTCTTCTATTTTTGAATCTTTTAATTCTATTGAGCCGATAATAATGTCGTAATTCTGTTTCAAATACGGCCAGAATTTATCCAAATGGTCTATTTTGATAGCGTTGTCCGCATCTATAAAAAGCCGGTATTCGCCTTTAGCGTTAAGCATCCCCGCTTGAACCGCCGCTCCTTTGCCCAGAGTTTTGCATTCAAGCATTCTTAAACTTTTAACAATGTGTGAAAACCTTTCAATTACTTCTCTTGTGGCATCGGTTGAATTATTATCAACAACAATAATTTCATACTCGTAATCCACGTTTTTAAAATATTTATCAAGGTCAACTAGAGTCGCCGGTAAACGTTTTGCCTCATTGTAAGCCGGAATAATTACGGATAAATATGGTTTCATGTTTAATAATTTTAAACTTAATTAAATTTACGTCAATACTTTTTGTCCTTTTTCGGTGATTACTATGGTGTGTTCAAAATGAGCGGACAAGCCGCCGTCGGCCGTTGCCCAACTTTCATCGGGCCTTTGGACAATCTCCCAGGAACCTGTTGAAAGCATCGGTTCAATCGCTAAAACCATTCCTGATTTTAAAACTATTCCCCTGCCCTTTTCGCCAAAATTGTATATTATCGGGTCTTCGTGTAATGCCAAACCCGTGCCATGGCCTGTTAATTCTCTAAGCACGCTCAACTTATTTTCACGCGCCACTCTTTCAACGGCATAACCGATATCGCCCAAGGTATTGCCGGATTTTGCTACTTTTATCGCTTTTTCAAGAGCTATTTTGGTGGCCTTTATCAAAATTTTCGTTTCTTTGGAAATTCTTCCCAAACCGACCGTTGAAGCCGAATCGGCAAAAAAGCTTTTTCCATTTTCGCGATATTCTACGCCGAAATCTATTTTTAAAATATCTCCGGATTGAAGTTTGTAATTATTCGGCAAACCATGGACAATGACGTCATTAAGGGAAGTACAAATCGAAGCGCCAAACGGTCTTGAAGCGGCATCGGGCCTATAGCCCAAAAACGCCGGCTGAACGCCGTATTTTTTGGACAATTGATAAGCAAGATTGTCCAATTGCTTTAAGGAAACGCCTATTTGAGCTTCTTTCTCCAAAATTTTCAGAATCTTCGCTAAAATTTTGCCGGCTACGGCAATATTTTTTATTTCTTTCGGAGATTTTAAAAGATTTGCCATTAATTGATTTATTTAACTTTGCCGATAATAGTTTTATGGATTTTATACGGCGCCGGCGCGCCGTCGATTTTAAAGATTTTATATTTCCTTTTTTTCAATTCCGCGAAAATCGGCTTAGTACGATTATTATATTCATTTAGCCTTTCCATAATGCTTTTTATATTGTCGTCTTTCCTTCTGATAATTTTTCCTCCGCAAAACGGGCAAGATTCAAGTTTATATTTCTGCGCCATAAAAGGACTTCCGCAAACAGAACAAGACAAACGGGCGCTGATTCTTTTTATTGATTCTTTTAACGGGATATCCAAAATGAAAATGAAAACGTTTTTCTTGTCGTAATACTTATTTAAAATATCCGTTAAACCGATTTTATTTTTAGAACTTTCGCCTTCTTTATAGCCGAATGCTTCATAAAAAGTGCGCGGAGAACCGCTGAAAACTACTCCTTTTTTAAGAACGACCATTTCTTTTACCGCCCGAATCACGATTTTTAAAACCCACGATGGCGTACTAAGCATGCCGGCTTCATTCAGCTTGCGCTCTCTTTGAATTATCTTATCGTTTTTTGGCGCCGGGTCGTAAAGAATAGCCCTTAAATATTGGCCCGTGTCGAAATGAAAAAGGTCTAATTTTTTGGCTATTAACTCCGCTTGAGTTCCTTTGCCGGAACCCTGCGGACCCATAATCATAATTGCTTTCATTTTAAATTTCCTCGTATTCCCTCATTATCAGTTGGGAATTAATTTGCCTGATTGTTTCAAGGGCGACTGAAACGACAATTAAAAGAGCGGTGCCGCCGATTGTCAAAATTTTAATACCCGTCGCCATCTGAGTAAGATTTGGCAAAATAGCTATTAAACCCAAAAATATTGCGCCCGAAAGGGTCAAGCGATTTATTATTTTGGAAAGGAAACCCGTTGTCGAATTGCCCGGCCTTATACCCGCGACAAACCCGCCCGAACGCTGGAGATTTTTGGATATTTCTTTCGGGTCGAAAGTGATGGCGGTATAAAAATAAGTAAAAATGAAAACCAAAAGGAAGTAGAAAGCGCTATAAAGATATTGGTTGTTGAAAAGATAGTTAACCCAATCGGTAAGCGTGAGCGACAAACTTTTGGAAAAAATCGCCATTGCTTGCGCTACGAATTGCGGGAAAAGCAAAATCGAAATGGCAAAAATTATCGGGATAACCCCCGCTTGGTTTACTTTAAGCGGCAAATAACTTGAAGCGCCGCCATACATTTTCATCCCTCTTACCCTCTTGGCGTAAGCTATCGGGATTTTTCTTTCACCCTCATTTATAAAAACCACTCCAGTAATTACCAAAATCGCCAAAACCGCGAAAACCAAATAAACCGGCAATGTTTCGGCGCTGTAAGAAAAAAAAGCTCTGCCGACGGTTGCCGGTAAGCCAGCGACTATGCCGGCAAAAATTATAAGAGAAATGCCGTTGCCTATTTTATGCTCGGTAATCAGCTCGCCAAGCCAGACCAAAACCATTGTTCCGGCAGAAACGATAATCACATTTTTAATCAGGTCAAACATCCCCATATGAGGAATAACTCCTTGAGAAACTAAAATATTCAAAAATCCGTAAGCTTGGAGCCCCGCCAAAGGAACGGTAATATAGCGCGACCAGCGGTTGAATTTGGCTTTCCCGGCGGCGCCTTCTTCGTAATACATTTCTTTCAAGCGCGGGAAAATCATCGTCAAAAGCTGCATAATGATAGTTGCGGTGATATATGGCGCGACGCCTATCATAACTATTGAAAGGTTGCTTAATCCGCCTCCGGAAAAAAGATTGACAAAACCGAATAATTGGCTGGAAGCAAGAAATTCTTTCAATTTAAAAGCGTCTATCGAGGGAATCGGAATCGCCGATAAAACCCTTGTAGCCGCGAGCAAAAGTCCGACTATTAAAATTTTTTTTCGCAGGTCGGAGATTTTAAAAAGTTGTATTAATTTATTCATAAATCCTAAAATTTTATCCGAATTTATCCGAAAGTATCCGAAAACATTTTTAGGATTTTTTCGGATTTTTGGATTTACTTTTCGGATTAATTAACCTTGCCTCCAGATTTTTCTATTTCTTCTTTCAATTTCTTTGAAACCTTAAGACCGCTTATTTCAACGGCTTTTATCGGTTCGTTCCCTTTCTTTTGGCCGACGATTTTCACGTTTTTTTCCGATTTACTTATTAAGCCCGCGGCGAGCAAAGCCTCCCTGTTAATTATGCCGCTTTTTATTTTTGAGGTCAAAAAACCTAAATTCAAAACAACCGGCTTTTCTTTTAATGATTTAAATTTAAATCCGCGCAGTTTCGGCAAGCGCTGGATGAAGTCGCGTTCAGCCGGTCTAATCCTATGGCCAGCCCGCGATTTCTGGCCTTTCTGCCCCTTTCCAGAATAAGTGCCCCTTTTGCCTCCCCTACCGACTCGTTTACGCGATTTAAATTTTGTTTTCGGTTGTAATTCGTGAAGTTGCATAATGTTTTAAATAAAAAATAGAATATAAAAAATAGTAAATCGTTTTGTATTTTTTATTTATTATCTTTAGTTTTTAATTTCTTTAATGCTTCCATAGCAGCCAAAGCGTTTGTCAATTTATTTTTAGTCCTGCCCGTACATTTCGCCGTAGCGTCTTTAACTCCGGCCAAAAGCAAAACTACGCGAACCGCTCCTCCGGCTTTAAGACCGTGGCCGTTTTTTGCCGGTTTGATAATAACTTTCGCCGCGCTGAACTTGGCATCCACTTCATGCGAAACCGTTCTATCTTTCAAAAAAATCGTTATCAATCCCTTTTTTGCGTTTAATTTCGCTTTTTCCACCGCCTGAGCCACGTCTAACCCTTTGGCTATCCCGACTCCGACTCTTCCTTTCTCATCGCCGATAACAACGGTCGCGCGAAAACGAAATCTTTTACCGCCGGCAACAACTCGCGTCACACGGCGTATATCCAAAACTTTTTCCTTAAATTCACTTTTAGGTTTTATTCGTCCTCTATACATGTTAAAACTCAAGTCCGCCTTTTCTGGCGGCCTCGGCAACGGCTTGAACCCGACCGTGATAATTATAGCTTCCCCTGTCAAAAACAACTTTCTTAATGCCTTTTTCAACGGCTTTTTTTGCAATAAGCTCTCCGAGCTTTTCCGCCAATTCTTTTCCGGCCGCTTTTATTTGTTTCTTTAATTCCATAGTTGAAGCGTTTGCCAAAGTTTTTCCGTTTTCATCGTCTATTATTTGAACATAGATATAATTATTACTTCTGAAAATCGAAAAACGCGGGCGCTCTAAAGAACCGGACAATTTCGCCCTTGTCCTTATTTTTCTTCTTTCCTTTATTTGGTTTAAAACTTTTCTTTTTTTCATATTTTAAAACTCTCTATATTATTTTACCGTTCCGGCGACTTTCTTGCCGGCTTTCCTGCGAATTATTTCATAGGTATATCTGATTCCTTTGCCTTTATACGGCTCCGGTTTTCTGAAAGCCCGTATTTTCGCCGCCGATTGCCCGACAACCGCTCTGTCATAACCCGTAATTTTAATTATGTTTTTATCAACAGAAATTTTCACCCCCGGTGGAGAAACAAATTTAACCGGATGCGACAATCCCAAATTCAAAACCAAAGTTTCCCCTTCCATATTCGCCTTGTAACCGACCCCCTCCAATTTTAAGCTTTTTTCAAATCCCGAAGACAATCCGTTTACGGCATTATTGGCCAAAGCCCTGGTTGTCCCCCAAAGCGCCATAGTTAATCTCAAATTATTTTTCGGAGAAAATATTAATTCTCCTTCTTTCAATTCAACTTTTATACCGCGAGGCACTTCCAATTCCAAATTTCCGCTCTGGCTTTTAAAAGACAAAAAACCGTCGTCTATTTTAACTTCGACGCTTCCCGGAACAACTATCGGTTTTTTCCCTATTTTACTCATTTTTGTATTAGTATATTCGCCTGCCTGCCGGTAGGCAGGTATAAATTCGTTATTCGGTGATTTCTACCAGATTTCAAATAATAATTCTCCTCCGACTTTTTCCCTTCGCGCTTCTCCGCCTGCCAAAACTCCATCGGGAGTTGAAATCACCATAAATCCATAACCCGATTTTATCGGCCTTATGTCTTTATAGCCGATATACATCTTGCGTGAAGGCTTGCTGACAAACTTGATTCCGGTAATAGCCCCGCCATTATTTTTTTCATATTTCAGATGGATATCAAAAACGCGTTTGGCGCCCTTGCCTTTTTTTTCAAAACCCGAAATGTACCCTTTTGACAAAAGAATTTCCAAAATCCGCTCGTCCATTTTCGAATAGGCCGATTTAGCGATTTCTTTCTTGACGGCCTGAGCGTTTTTAATTTTTGTTAATAAATCTATATACATTTTAATATTACCATGACGCTTTTTTTACTCCGGGTATTTCTCCGCGCGAAGCCAATTCCCTGAAGCAAATTCTGCATAATTCAAAATCTCTCAAATATCCCCTTTTGCGTCCGCATTTAAAGCAGCGCCTGACAAT
>Ga0210018_1000165_pt1 | contig 30795 bp, 28 predicted proteins | sample CryGeyCG2014_010_2_FD_183967 | JGI IMG/M metagenome (GOLD analysis project Ga0210018, IMG submission 183967) | Groundwater microbial communities from aquifer - Crystal Geyser CG09_land_8/20/14_0.10 (SPAdes) (version 2) | ecosystem: Environmental > Aquatic > Deep subsurface > Groundwater | place...
AAAATCTTTCAATATTTAAAGGATTCTCTTAAAAAAACAGGAAATTTGAGAAAAGAAGAATCGCTTTTGCAGGAGCTGGGCGGAGAAAAATTTCAGATCAAAGAGAATAAATCCTCTTCTTTATCTTCGCCTTCGTTGCGCGAAAGCTCGATGAATGAAGTTTATTTTTTATTGGCCCTGGGAGAAGATTTTGAGAGGTTTGGAGAAACAAAGGACTTTCATTCTTTATGGACAATTGACCGAAAAGCTTGGAGTTTTGCTCAAAAAATCATTAATTCTATTTATGAACAATTTAGGAAAACAGGCAAACCGCTGAAGTTGGAAGAATTAAATCCGAAAGTTTTAACTTCTTATACCGAGCTCCCGAAAGGGACGAAGGGAGAGAAGAGATTTATCTCTTCGACCTTAGAAGTTTCCAAAAAAATTCAAAGAAACGCAGAAGGGTTTTTTGGATTAAAGGACTGGCCGGAAATTAACCCAAAAAGAATCAAGGATAAGGCCTACTTAGTTTTTAGAAAAACTCAAAAACCCCTTCATTTTACCCAGGTTGCCGGCTTGATTGATTCAGCTTCCCGAGCGTCAGCGAAAGGGGGAGAAGAGAATTTATTCTCTTCGACCTTGCCCCAGACCGTCCATAATGAACTAATTAAAGATTCAAGATTCGTTTTGGTTGGCAGAGGCATTTATGCCTTGAAAGAATGGGGATATGAAGAAGGTGTAGTTAAAGATGTTATTTTGAACATTTTAAAGACGGCCGGCCAGCCGCTTAAAAAAGAAGAGATTTTAGAAAAGACCTTAAAACAAAGACTGGTTAAAGAAAATACCGTTTTTTTGAATTTAAGCAATAAAAAATATTTTTTAAGAAACTCTGAAGGTTTTTATACAATCAGAGAAGCTTAAATTAATTATGCCTTTTGAACTATCATCTCTTTTGTCGTCTATTTATCCTTTTTTAACTACTCTCTTGCAAACACTTAAAAACTGGTGGTGGGTTCCTTTGCCTTTTTTGCTTTGGAATCCGGCAAGATTTCTTTACCGTTTCTACATAATGGAAAAATGGAACAGTACAGTAAAGAGAATCTTGTTGGAAATAAAAATACCAAAAGAGGTGCTAAAACCAATTAAAGCCATGGATCAGGTTTTTACCGGCTTTCATGGCATCCACGATATAGTAACCTGGAGAGAAAAATGGATTGAAGGAGTGTTTCAGCTTACTTTGTCTTTTGAAATTGTTAGCATTGGAGGGGAAATTCATTTTTATATCAGGACCCCGGAAATGTTCCGAAGTTTTATTGAATCAAATATTTACTCGCAGTATCCCGAAGCTGAAATTTCCCTTGTTGATGATTATACCAAATACGTTCCCCAGAGCATTCCCAATAAAGACTGGGACCTTTGGGGCGTAGATTATATCAACCCGAAAGATGAAGTTTATCCAATTAAAACCTACAAACAATTTGAAACAGAATCTGAGAGAAAAGAGGAAAAAAGAATTGATCCTCTGTCTGACCTTTTGGAGGGGTTAAGCACTTTAAAACCGGGAGAGCAGTTTTGGATTCAGATTGTTGCCAAACCTGTTCTTGGCAAGGACAATCCCTGGCAAATAAGAGGAAGAGAATTAGCCGATAAGTTAGCCAGAAGGCCGGAGAAGAAAGAGCTGAAGCCGATAATCCAAGAGGCAGCCGAGATTTTAATTAGCGGTCCGGCCGAAGAGAAAGAAGAAATAAAAGAAATTATCCCTCCGGAAATGAAACTTACTCCTGGAGAGAGAGAAATTTTGGCTGGCGTTGAAGCAAAATTAGCTAAATTCGGTTATGATTGCAACATTAGATTTGTTTACTTGGGAAAGAGAGACGTCTTTTTTAAGCCAACCGCTAAAATTGGTTTTGGTTTTTTTAAGGAAGTTTCTACCGAGAACCTGGGAGGATTGAAACCCTGGTCCGAAACAATGACTAAAGTAAAATCGGTTCCTTTCTGGTTTTTGGACAAAAGAAGGCTCTATTTGAGAAAAAGAAGAATATTCAGATATTATAAGAAAAGATGGCCCACTTTGTTCCCTCGCCGCGGAGCAACTTATATTCTGAATACCGAAGAATTAGCTACTTTGTATCATTTTCCGGGAGAAGCAGTGGCTCCTGCTCTTGGCGTTGCTCGAATTGAAACAAAAAAGAAAGGTGTGCCGCCAGGTTTGCCCGTAGAGTAAATATGGATAAAAACTCGGTCAATAACGAAATTAATTTTTTTGGCGAAACTACTTTTAGAAACCAAAGGAAAAAATTTGGGATTAAAACCGATGACCGGCGCCGGCATGTCTATGCTATTGGTAAGACAGGCGTGGGCAAGACCGTGATGTTAAAGAATATGGCAATTCAGGATATCCAGCAAGGGAAGGGAATTGGTTTTATTGACCCTCACGGCGAGGCAGCCGAAGAATTATTGGACTTTATTCCTTCAGACAGAATTAATGACGTAGTTTATTTTAACCCAGCTGACTTAGATTTTCCCATTGCTTTTAATATTGTGGAAAAGGTTAATGTGGAACATCGGCATTTGGTTGCTTCGGGCTTAATGGGGGTTTTTAAGAAAATTTGGCCCGATGTTTGGTCGGCCAGAATGGAATACATATTAAATAATTCAATTTTGGCGCTTTTGGAATATCCGGGTTCAACCCTTTTGGGAGTAAATAGAATGTTGGCTGACCCGGCATACAGAAAAAAAATAGTAGACAAGGTGACCGACCCCGTAATTAAGTCTTTTTGGGTTCAAGAATTTGCCAGGTACACTCAAAGATATGAAGTAGAGGCAACCGCTGCCATTCAAAACAAAGTGGGACAGTTCATTTCCAACCCTTTGATTAGAAACATTATCGGCCAGGTAAAATCCAGTGTTGACATGAGGAAGATTATGGATGAGAAGAAAATTTTAATAGTAAATATATCTAAAGGAAGAATCGGCGAAGATAATTCTCGTCTTTTGGGAGCGCTTTTGATTACCAAGCTCCAATTGGCAGTAATGTCCAGAGTGGATATTCCGGAAGAAAAAAGACAGGACTTTTTCCTTTACGTTGATGAATTTCAAAATTTTGCCACCCAGTCCTTTACTAATATTTTATCCGAAGCGAGAAAATACAGATTATCTTTAATTTTAGGGCATCAGTATATCACTCAAATGGAGGAAGAGGTGAGAGATGCCGTTTTTGGCAACGTGGGAACGATTGTTGTTTTCAGGGTGGGGGCCGAAGACGCCGAATATTTAGAAAAAGAATTTGCTCCGGAGTTTGTTGCCGAAGACTTGGTTAACTTGCCAAAGTATAACATTGATTTAAAGTTAATGATTGACGGGGTGGCCGGCTCCGCGTTTTCAGCCGAAACTTTGTCGCCGCTTCCCAAATTAGAGGAGTCAAATCGGGAAAAAATAATTAAGGCTTCCAGAGAAAGGTATAGTATTCCAAGAAAAATTGTTGAAGAAAAAATCGCTAAATGGACAGGAACGTCAAATCTGCCGGAAGCTCCTTTGCAGGAATCCAGGCAGGTTTTATACGACGCTAAATGTTCTTTGTGCGGCAAATGGACAAAAGTGATTTTCCCGCCGGACGCCTCCAGGCCGGTTTATTGTAAAACTTGTTTGAAAAAAGTCAGAGACGAAAGAGGTTCCGTACCTCAGCAAACTGAGGTACAGGGGAAGAAAGAAACATCTCCAACCCGAGCCGCAGCGAAGGGTGAAGAAGAGGATTTATCCTCTTCGCCTGCCCTTTCTCTTCAAGAAGCCATTGATAAGGAGCCGGTTTCTTTTTCCGGAAAGAAAGAGGTTGAAAAGTCAAAAGAAGAAAAAGAGAGAAAAAGAAAAGAAGTTAATTTAGAAGAGTTGAAGAAAACTTTAGAAGAATCCTTAAGAGAAATAAAACCAGAGAAAGAGGATGAGGGATTTAAGAAAGTTTGATGTCAAAAATAAAAGGGTTCTGGTTCGATGCGATTTTAATGTTCCCCTTTCAGACAAAGGGGAAATTTTAGATGATTTTAGGATTAAAGAAAGCATAAGAACCATAGAATATTTAATTAAGAAAGAAGCCAAAGTAATTTTAATGAGCCATTTGGGAAGGCCGGAAGGCAGAGTAGTCAAAGAGTTAAGATTAACCCCGGTTCAAAACAGATTAATGGAGTATTTGGATTTGTCCGTAGTTAAAGCGCCGGACTGCGTTGGCTCTGAGATTGAAAAATGGACTTATGAGATGCAGCCCGGAGAAATTTTGCTCTTGGAAAATCTAAGGCTTCATAAAGAGGAAGAGAAAGGAGATTTGAATTTTGCAAAAGAGTTAGCCAGGTTGGGGGATATTTATATTAATGATGCTTTTGGCGCTTCGCACAGGCCCCATGCTTCAATTACGGGAGTTCCAAAATTTCTGCCTTCTGCCGCCGGATTTCTTCTGCAAAAGGAGGTTGATGTTTTATCCGGGATATTGGCTCATCCAAAGCGGCCTTTGGTTGCGATTGTCGGCGGAGTAAAAATTGAGAGCAAAATTATGGTAATAAAAACATTCCTGGAAAAAGCGGACCATCTCTTGCTGGGAGGGGAGATTGCCAATAGCGTTCTTGCAGTAAAAGGCATCTGGTTATTCGGAGAAAGGCCTTCAAAAGAGGCGGTCGAGGAGATAAAAAAAGTGCCCCTTACTTCAACCAAGCTTCATTTACCGGTTGATGTCTTAGCTTCTTCCGACAGTTCGGGAAAGGCTTATGTCAGACAGTCTGCCCTGGCTGAAGTTAAAAAAGACGAGCTTTTGCTGGATATAGGATCGGAGACAATAGATATTTTTTCAAGAATAATCAAAGAGGCAAGAACGATTGTCTGGTCAGGCCCTCTCGGCTTTTTTGAAAATCCTTTATTTGAAAAAGGGACAAAAGAAATTGCCCAAGCGATAATAAGGAATCACAGAGCTTTTAAAGTTGTCGGGGGAGGAGAAACAATGGAATTTATTAATAAAATTGGCTTAACGGAAAAATTTAATCATGTTTCTACCGGCGGCGGGGCAATGCTGGAATTTTTATCCGGCAAGAAATTACCGGGGGTTGAAGCATTAAAATAAAATACTCGGCAACGTGTTTTTTATGGAGATTAAAAATCTTAAAAAAGCAGCCCGGAGAATATTAAAAGCGATAAAAGATAAAGAAAAGATTATTCTTTACGGGGATGCGGATTTGGACGGAGCCACCTCGGTAATTATTTTACAGGATTCTATCAAGAGTTTGGGAGGGAAAATTTCAGCCGTTTATTTTCCAGATAGAGAGATTGAAGGTTACGGAATCACGGAAAAAGGTTTAATTTTTCTTGGAAAAGAAGCACCGGCTTTATTAGTTGCTTTAGACTGCGGAATAGGGAATTTTAAAGAAGCAAAGCTGGCAAAAGATTTTGGTTTTGAGGTGATGATAATTGACCACCATGAAATCTTAGACAAGCTGCCGGAGGCAAAAATCATAGTTGACCCAAAACAAAAAGACGACAGATATCCTTTTAAAGGTTTGTCTTGCGCCGGCCTTACTTTTAAACTGTCGGAAGCCCTTCTCGGCAATAAATTAACGGAAAGCTTAAGAAAAAATTTCCTGGAGTTGGTAGCTCTTGCCACTATTGCCGATATGATGCCTCAAGAATCAGAAAATAAAATTTTTACTGAGGAAGGACTTTCTTTTTTGGGAAATTCGTGGCGGCCGGGCATTAAAGCTTTTCTGGAGATAGAGCCATTTAAAAAGTATCCCGACATAAATCAAAAAGTTTACAAAATCATTTCAATTTTAAACATTAGAGACGTCAAGAACGGTTTGCCGGCCAGTTTTAGATTGCTGAGTTCTTATTCTTTGGAAGAGGCAAAGGGAATTATTGAAGAGTTGCTGGGGAAAACAGAAGCAAGAAAAGAAAAGATTAAAGAAATTGAAGCTGAAGTTGAAAAAAGATTAAAAGGAAAAGATGAGCCGATAATTTTTGAAGGAGATGCTGATTTTGATTTAATATTGATTAGTTCCGTTGCTTCAACGATTTGCCAGAGATACCTCAAACCCGTTTTTTTATATAAAAAAATGATAAAAGAAAGCCACGGTACGGTCAGAACGCCAAAACAAATAAACGGTGTTTCTCTGATGAAAAAATGCTCAGAATATTTGCTGACTTACGGCGGGCATCCTCAAGCTGCCGGATTTAGACTCAAGAATGGAAATTTAGAAAAGTTTAAAGAGTGTTTAATAAAAAATAGTCAAAGAATCTAAAGATTCTTTTCCACCTGCGTTTTTATAAATAAAAACTTGGTATATGCGGAAAATAATTATTTATATAGATGGCGGCTCCCGCGGAAATCCGGGGCCCGCGGCCATAGGGGTTGTTTTCTGCAACGAGAAAGGGCAGTGTTTTAAAAGATATTCAGAGTATTTGGGAGAAAATTTAACCAATAACGAAGCCGAATATCAGGCAGCGATTTTCGCTTTGCAAAAATTCAAAGCCCTCTTTGGAAAAGAATTGGCAAAAAATACCGACATTGAAATTAAATCAGATTCAGAACTGTTAATTAGACAATTAAAGGGAGAATATAAAATTTTAGACCTAAAGATTCAACCCCTCTTTTTAAAAATTTGGAATTTAAAGATTGACTTTAAAAAAATTAAATTTAGTCTTATCTCCAGAGAAAAAAACAAAGAGGCTGACAGATTGGCAAACGAAGCCCTGGAGAACAAAGACAAGAGCCAAAAACTGCTTTAGTGATAAGCGATGAATCTAAAGATTCATCTTTACCTGCGCTTTCACATGTATTGATATCTTATGAATGGAAGCTTGGTTATTGACAACTTCTGTATTTTTGATAAAATAAAACTGCTCAAGTAGACAAGGCAATCGCCGAGCACATAATTTATGTGCTCGGAGGAAAGTCCGAACACTCCCGTAGCACATAAGTTATTTATGTGCTCGGTAAAAAGATAGCGGCTAACAGCCGTCGTCCGTAAGGATAGAGGTGCGAACAGAGACGCCGAAATCCGAAAGGATTGAGGCCTTCCGCTTTTAGCGGGAGGAGTCCCGTCGTAAGGCGGGAAGTGAAACGGCTAAATCCTTATTGGGTGCAAGAGTAAAGCCTGGTGAGATATTTCGCTATCTCATAGGGTTAAAAGTGACTCGCTTGATCCCGTAAGTAATTACGGGACTAGATAGATGATTGCTTAACCCGCCAAAAGTTTTGCTTCGCAAAATTTAGGCGGGCGAGACAGAATTCGGCTTATTGTCTGCTTGGGCTTTTTAATTTAAAATGAAAGCGGGTAAGATGGTCAAAGAGATAAATCTCTTCTTTCGCCTCGCTGCGCTTCGGCGGTCAAAGAGATAAATCTCTTCTTCACCTTCGCTTCTATAAATAGAAGCTCGGTATATAATGTTTGCCAAATTATTTAATTCTCAAACCAAAACCGTTACTTTTGCCGCAACTTTATTGGGACTTTCGGCTCTAATCAGCCGATTTTTAGGTTTAATAAGAGACCGTTTGTTGGCCGGGAAATTTGGAGCAGGGGAGGAATTGGACATTTATTTTGCCGCTTTCAGAATTCCCGATTTTGTTTATGGAATTTTAATTATGGGCGGAGTGGCTGCAGTTTTTCTGCCGGTATTTTCTGAATATTTTAGAAAAAACGAAAAAGACGCTTGGAGATTTGTCAACAACCTTTTAAATTGTTTTTTAATTCTGCTTATTTTAATTTGCGGAATTTTAGCTCTTTTTACTCCCTTACTTATCAATTTAATTGCTCCGGGGTTTTCTCCGGAAAATAAAGAATTGGCCGTTGCTTTAACAAGGATAATGTTTATTTCTCCAATATTTTTTGGATTATCCAGTATTTTTTCAGGAATATTGCATTACTTTAACCGATTTCTCGCTTATTCAATGGCGCCCGTAATTTATAATCTTGGAATAATTTTTGGGATAATATTTCTCGTGCCCAGCTTCGGCCTTTACGGATTGGCCTACGGAGTAATTCTGGGAGCTTTTTTGCATTGGCTGCTTCAATTTCCGGCAGCCAAAGATTCCGGATACAAATATTTACCCCTTTTAAATTTTAAAAACTTTGGATTAATTAAGGTTTTTAAACTAATGGTTCCAAGAACAATCGGAGCTGCTGCCTACCACCTCAATTTAATAGTAATTACGGCCATTGCCTCCTTTTTACCCGCCGGCTCGATTGCTATTTTTAACTTCGCCAACAATCTTCAATATTTTCCGATTGGTTTAATCGGAGTTTCTTTTTCGATTGCCGCCTTCCCTATCCTTGCCAGAACCTGGGCTTCCGGTCTTAAAGAAGAGTTTTTTAAAATTTTCTCTTCAACTTTTCGCCAGATTCTTTTTCTGATAATTCCGACATCTCTTTTAACTTTTATTTTAAGAGCTCAAATTGTCAGGGTTGTTTTAGGAACCGGTGAATTCGGTTGGCTGGAAACGAGATTAACTGCCGCTTCCCTCGGCATTTTTTGTTTAAGTATTTTTGCCGCTTCCTTAGTTCCTTTTTTGGCCAGGGTTTTCTACTCTTTCCAGGATACCAGGACGCCGGTGATGATTAGCTTAATTTCCATGGCCCTTAATGTCGGCCTTTGTTTTTTATTTGTTTTTCTCCTGGGATTTTCAAATTTTTTTCAGGAATTTATAATAAACGCTTTAAAACTTCAGGAGATTCAAGACATTAGCGTAATTGGTTTACCCTTGGCTTTATCGGTATCGGGAATATTTCAGTTTTTTTTACTTTTACTTTTTCTTAAAAAAAAGACAGCCAATCTTAAGGTTGGCGAAATCTTGCAGTCTCTTAAAAAAATTCTGACAGCAAGCCTTTTGATGGCTATTTTTACTTATCTTTCTCTTTTATTTACCGGCGGAATTTTAAATACAAGAACCTTTACTGGAATTTTAATTCAAACAATAATAGCTTGTCTTGTGGCTGCCGCCGTTTATATTTTAATCAATATTTTATTAAAATCTCCGGAAATCAAAATTATTCGGTCTTCTATTTCCCGAGAGAAAACGAAGGGGGATTAATGGAAAACATTCGCAATTTTTGTATAATCAGTCATGTAGATCATGGTAAGTCTACTTTGGCCGATAGGTTTTTGGAATTGACAGGAACCGTGCCAAAAACTAAAATGCGGGAGCAATTTTTGGATTCAATGGATTTGGAAAGAGGAAGGGGAATTACGATAAAGATGCACCCCGTCCGCATGCACTACATTCTAGATTCTAAATTCTATATTCTAAACTTAATTGATACTCCGGGGCACATTGATTTTAATTATGAGGTCTCAAGGAGTTTGGCAGCAGTCGAAGGAGCAATCCTGCTGGTTGATGCGACCAAGGGAATTCAGGCACAGACAATACATAATTTAGATTTGGCAAAAAAACAAAACTTGGTTATTATTCCGGCAGTTAATAAAATTGACTCGCCTCAAGCGAGGATTGAAGAAACGAAAGCATCTTTAGCTCAATTATTGAAGATTCCAGAAAAAGAGATTTTTGAAATTTCTGCCAAATATGGCACCAATGTTGGAAAGTTATTACAAGCTGTAATTGAAAAAATTCCTTGTCCCAAAGGAAACATTGAAAAACCCTTTCGTGCTTTGATTTTTGATTCAAAATACGACCCCTATAAAGGGATAGTGGCTTTTATAAGAGTGGTTGACGGCAAGATAGAGTTAGGTTCAAAAATTTATTTAATTCAAAGCAAAAGCGAGGGAGAAGTCAAAGAATTGGGTTATTTTAAGCCGGAATTTCAGCCGGTTAAAGAATTAAAAAGCGGAGAAATAGGTTATCTGGCTACCGGAATCAAGGAGCCCGGAAAAGTAAGGGTGGGAGACACCATTACAATAATGTCAAATGTTAATGTGGAGCCGTTGCTCGGGTATAAAGTGCCAAAGCCGGTGGTTTTTGCCTCGGTTTATCCCGAAAATCCGGACGATTTTGAAAATTTAAAAGAGGCCTTATCTAAATTAAAACTTAACGATTCTTCTTTTACTTTTGAATCAGAAGCAAAAGAGGCTTTGGGTCGGGGTTTTCGTTGCGGATTTTTAGGATCTTTGCATACCGAAATCGTTTCGGAACGACTCAAGAATGAATTTGGTCTTAACCTGATTATTTCTACTCCCTCGGTGGTTTTTAAAATTATTAATCAAAAAAATAAAGAAAATTTCGTTTTTTCTCCTTCGGATTGGCCGAATCCAGCCGAAATTAAGGAAATTGAAGAGCCCTGGGCGAAATTAGAAATTATTACGCCAGCTCAATATCTCGGAAGAATTTTAGAGATTTTAAATAATCTAAAGGGCAGACCCCTTGAAACAAAATATTTTGGCACAGATAAAATTCTTCTAATTTACGAGGTTCCCTTTAAAGGAATTATTTTTGGTTTCTACGACAATCTTAAAGGAATAACTCAGGGATTCGCTTCAATGAATTACGAAATTTTAGAATACAGAAAAGGGGATTTGGTAAAATTGGAAATTTTAATTGCCGGCAAAAAAGAAGAAGCTTTTTCCAAAATTGTCTATAAGGATGCAGTTTTTAAAGAGGGAAAGAAATTGGCAGAAAAACTAAAGGAAATTTTACCCCCTCAGCTTTTTTCGGTCCCCATTCAGGCCGTTGTTTCCGGCAAGATTGTCGCTCGAGAAACAATTTCCGCCAAAAGAAGAGATGTAATAGCTCCGTTATACGGAGGAGACTACACCAGAAAAAGAAAATTGTTAGAGAAACAAAAGAAGGGCAAGCAAGAATTAAAAGAAAAAGGAAGGGTTAGAATTCCTTCCAGGGTATTTTTAGAAATCTTTAAGACTAGTTAGTTTTATGTTACAATAATGGAGCTAATGTGAAGGCAAGCATGCTTAAAACCACCAAAGAGATTAAAATAATCCAAATTGTTTTAAAAATTGTCTTTGGTTTTATCTTTACCATACCGCTGTCCCCATGTTATCAAAAAACAGAAAAATAAAAAAGGCCGGCAATTCTCAGGATATATTTTTTCCGATATTAATTGGAATTTTTCTTTTGGCAATTGTTGGGTTTTTGGTTGTTTCCAACTTAAAAATAAACCAAAAGAGAGGAGAACTGACGGATAGGATAGAAGAACTAAAAAAAGAAATCCGGCTTCTATCAGAGAAAAACGAACAATTAAAAACAGGAATTCTTCAGACAGAAAGCGCCGCTTATTGGGAGGCCAGGCTTTATGAACAAGGATACAAAAAACCGGGAGAAGAAGCAATAGTCGTGCTTCCGCCGGAAGGGAAGAATGAAACAGCTGTCCCAAAAGAGAAAAATTTTTGGGAAAATTTATTGGAAAAAATTGGGTTTTGACGTCACCTAAAAATTAGGCGGGTGTCGTATAACGGCTATTATGGTTCCTTCCCAAGGAACAGACGGCGGTTCGACTCCGCTCACCCGCTCCACAATTTGACTTTCAGGAGTCACATAAATACTTACCAGATTAGTTTTAGTGACAGTTCAATCTACGACCAATTTTAACATTGACGTTGGTCGTAAATCTCCGTATACTGGATATATGTCAATGCCCAAAAAGCCCAGAAAAAAATGTCTTTTTTGTGGTAAAGAAACACCACGGCCGGGATATAAATATTGCAGCAATGCATGCCAAGTTGAATATCAATATCAGTTTTATATCAGAAAATGGAAGGCCGGAGAAGTGAATGGATTAAAAAGCTTAGGTATAGTTTCAAGATATATTAAACGATATTTACGAAAAAAGTTTGGTAATAAGTGTTGTTTATGTGGATGGGCAAAGGTTAATCCTAAAACTAAACAGGTCCCATTGGTCGCTGATCATATTGATGGCAATTGGCGCAACAATATTGAGAACAATCTTCGCTTACTTTGTCCAAATTGTGATGCATTGACTCCCACATATGCTGGGTTAAATAGGGGACATGGTAGGAAGAATCGAGTTTTGAGCAAAAGAGCTGAAGAAGGCCGTTTGTTAGTTATGACTACGCCGAAGTAGTTCAATGGCAGAACACTACTTTCGTAAAGTAGGAACGTGGGTTCGATTCCCACCTTCGGCTCTTTTAATACCGAGCTTTTGGAAAGCAAAAGCGAGGGGTAAGAAGAGATTTGCCTCTTCGCATTTCGGAGAATTCATGATATATTATTTAAAGAATATGCCAGATTTAACTGAAAAAATTGAACAATTACAAAAAAGACTCCTGAAGTTGGGAGACTGTCTTTGACATAAGAGAGAAACGAGAAACAATTAAAAAACTGGAAAAAGAGACTCAAAAACCTGATTTTTGGCAGGGAAAAGAAAAGGCGATAGAAACGACCCGAAAATTAAATGAATTTAGAGAAGAAATAAAAGTATTTGATATTTTAAAGAAAGAACTGGAAGATCTTATAAAGCTAAAAGATTTAGTCGAAGAGGATAAATCCTCTTCTTCACCCTTCGTTGCGGCTCGGGTGGGAGAAGGAGACGAAGATTTGGAAAAAGAGATTGAGAAGTTTGAAAAAAAAATAAAAAGAGAAGAGTTCCGGATCTTCCTTTTCGGGAAATACGACAAGGGGCCTGCCATTTTATCTGTTTATGCCGGAACCGGAGGCCAGGATAGCCAGGATTGGGCAACAATGTTGTTAAGGATATACGAAAGATACTGCGCTTTTAAAGGATTTCAAACTAAAGTTTTGCACCAATCTTTTGGCGAAGCCGGCGGGCCCGAAGGAAGAATCGGCACGAAATCGGTTAGTTTGGAAATAAGAGGGCCTTATGCTTACGGTCTTTTAAAAAAAGAAACCGGGGTTCACAGATTGGTTAGGATTTCTCCTTTCTCAGCCAAACAGCTTCGCCATACCTCTTTTTCTTTAGTGGAAATATTGCCCGAAATTGAGAAAGAGGATGAACTTGAAATTAAGCCGGATGATTTAAAAATTGAATTTTACCGGGCTTCGGGCCCCGGCGGCCAAAATGTCAACAAAAGAGAAACCTCGGTAAGAATTACCCATTTGCCAACCGGCATTGTTGTTGCTTGCCAATCAGAAAGAGTGCAAGGCGGCAACAGAAAAAAAGCGATGCAGATGCTTTTTTCCAAGCTTTACCAACTTCACCAGGAAACAAGGAAAAAAGAATTGTCAGAAATTAAAGGGAAAAAAATTTCAGCCAGCTGGGGAAACCAAATTAGGTCTTATGTTCTGCAGCCCTATAAGCTGGTTAAAGATTTGAGAACCGGAGTTGAAACTTCCGATGTTGAGGGAGTTTTAAATGGAGATTTAGATAAATTTATTGAGGAGGAGATTAAAATGTAAAAGGCGAAGAGGACTTTGTCCGTCGAGTCGAAGACGAGACGAAAGAAGAAAAACTTTTCTTCGCCCTCTTCTTCACCTTCGCTTTCGCTACGCGAAAGCTCGGTATATGATTAAATTTCAAAATATCACCAAAATCTACCCGCCCAATACCGTAGCTTTGAATGATGTATCTTTTGAGGTTGAACCAAAAGAATTTGTTTGCCTTGTCGGAAAATCCGGAGCCGGAAAGACGACCTTGCTTAAGCTTCTTTTGGCAGAAGAAAAACCAACCAGCGGCAGAATTTTTTTTGATGATCAGGATGTTCAAAAAATCAAGTCAGGACACCTGCCCCAATTAAGGAGAAAAATCGGAGCCGTATTCCAAGATTATAAACTGCTTCCTTCAAAAACTGCCTATGAAAACATAGCTTATGCTATGGAGGTGATAGGCGCTTCGGATTCGGAGATTGCCAGAGATGTGGCTGAAATATTGGATATTGTCGGATTAACAGAAAGGACCCATAATTTTCCGGTCCAGCTTTCCGGCGGGGAAAAACAGAGGGTGGTAATTGCCAGAGCTTTAATTCACAGACCGGAAGTTATTCTGGCTGACGAGCCGACGGGCAACCTTGATCCTTATCATGCCCTGGATATTATTCGCCTTTTGTTAAAAATCAATGAATTCGGCACAACTATAATTTTATCTACCCATAACAAAGAAATAATTAATTCCCTGGGGAAGAGAACAATTACTCTTCACGAAGGAAAGATGATTAGAGATGAGAAAATAGGCCGTTTCATTTTGTAAAAACTATGTTTACTTTAATTAAAAGAATATTTCGTTCGGGCTGGCAAAGTTTAACAAGAAACGGGGGAATGATTGCCGCCAATATTTTTATTATGACAATGGCCATCTCCGTTATAACTTCGCTTTTCCTTTTCAAAGATGTCAGTCAATTTCTGATTTCCAGCATTCAGGAAAAAGTTGATGTTTCGGTTTATTTCAAATATGAAACCGCAGAAGAAGATGTTTTAAAAGTTAAAGAAGAGATTAACAAAATTCCCGAAGTAAAAGAAGTAAATTATGTTCCAAAAGAAGAAGCCCTTAAAAGATTCACCGAAAAACACGGAGACAATCCGATTTTAATGGAATCTCTGGCGGAAGTCGGAATAAATCCCTTTTTAGCTTCTTTGGGCATTAAAGCCTTTCGGGCCCAGCAATACGAAGCGGTGGTCAGTTTTTTAGAGAAGCCTCAGTTTAATTCTCTGATTGAAAAAATTGACTATCATGAAAGAAAGCCGGTTATTGAGAGTATTTACAGTTTGACTTCAAACTTTGATAGAGCCGGCATTGTTTTTTCAATAATTTTGGCGCTTGTTGCCATTTTAGTTGCTTTTAACACCATTAGACTGTCAATTTATAACTCAAGAGAAGAAATAAAAATTCAAAGACTGGTTGGCGCTTCAAACTGGTTTATCAGGGGTCCTTTTTTGGTCCAGGGAGCAATTTGCGGATTTTTCGCCGCCTTAATTTGTCTTTCACTTTTCGCTTTATTAACCTGGGGACTCAATTCAAAAGCAGAGGTTTTATTTCCCGGACTTGGTCTTTTTGGTTTTTTTGTCAGCAGTTTCTGGTTAATTTTATTGATTCAATTACTGACCGGAATAATTTTGGGAATTATTTCCAGCTTAATCGCTGTTAAAAGATATCTTAGAGTTTAAAACTTGTGGTGAGCGTATCGAACCATTGCGGGGTCGTCTAACGGTAGGACACATTCCTCTGAAGAATGGTATCTTGGTTCGAGTCCAGGCCCCGCAGCAAATTATCGCCAAACAGGCGGTTTTTTGGTAGAATAGAAAAATAATAAATTAAATTGTAAATTTTATGAAAGTAATCGCTATTTGCGGTAGTCCAAGAAAAAATGGGAATACAGAAATTATGCTGAAAGAAGCGCTAAGGGGAGCGCAAAAAGATGGCGCTAAGACAGAATTGATACAGTTGGCAGGAAAGAATATTAAATATTGCTTGGGTTGCGATGGCTGCGAAGAAGGTTGCAAATATCCTTGTAAAATTAAAGATGATATGGATGAGATCTGCGAAAAAATGATTAAGGCCGACATTATAATTGTCGGTAGTCCTGTTTATTACTGTAATGTGTCAGGTTTGCTTAAAAACTTTATAGATAGGTGTACCTGTCTAACTCATCCAAAACTTAAATTGAAGGGCAAAGTTGGCGGAGCTATAACTGTTTCTGGTTTTTTCGTCGGTAATGCCGAAGCAGAATACCATATTTGGGATTTTCTGAGCTGGCAGGGGATAACATTGCCTGGAAGATGCACAGCTGAAGGTTTTGCCGTAAAGAGAGGAGAAATTTCAAAAAAGAAAAATGATTTAAAATCGGCAAGGGAATTAGGGAAAAGATTGGTAGATTTTTATAAAGAACATAGAAAATAGATTATGATGTCATCTAGGAAATCGCCAAAGGGGCGATTTTTTGGTAGAATAGAGGAAGATAATTAATTTAATAAAATTATGAAAATTGGTTTTCCCAATCATCCTAGAAAAAATATACTTGATGAGATTGAATGGGTTGGTAAAAATAAATTTGATTTCGTAGATTTATTTTTAGAAGAAGATATAGCTGTTCCTGAAAAAATTGATATTCACGAAGTTAAAAAATTAGTTCAAAAATATAAATTAGATGTTGTTGGCCACACCGCTTGGTATTTGCCAATTGGTTCTTCAATTAGAGCTTTAAGGGGAGCCGCTATCTCCGAAGCAGTTAGATATTTTGAAATTTTCAAGAAATTAGGTGTAAAGTTTGTGGCAATTCACGCTAATTGGCCTACCGAGATGTTTTCTTCAAAAGAAGGAATAAAATGGCAGATTGAAACATTAAAAAAACTTGTGAAGGAAGCAAAAAATTATAATTTAAATCTAATGTATGAACCAATTGATACACCGCAAGACAGCATTGAAAATGTTACCGCGATATTTAATAGTGTTCCAAATTTATTTTTACTCCTTGATATTGGTCACGCAAGTTTGAATGGAAGAAAACCGGAAGAATTTATTATAAGATTTTATAAAAAACTAAGGCATGTTCATTTGCATGATAATTTAGGGTGGGAAGATTTGCATTTGCCAATGGGGGTAGGAAGTATAAATTGGGGGAAAACATTAAAAATTTTAAAAAAATATTATAATGGAACAGTAACTTTAGAAATGTTTTCTAGAGACAAAGACTATGTTCTTTTAAGCAAAGAAAAATTAAGAAAATTATGGAATAAGCTATAATTTTAATTTAATGGCTACCATTGAAGATTTTGAAAAATTAGATATTAAAGTGGGGAAGATAATTGAAATAGAAGATTTCCCAGAAGCTAAAAAGCCTTCTTATAAGCTGAAGATTGATTTTGGACCCGAAATAGGTATTAAGAATTCATCTGTCCAAATAGTAAGTTTATATGCAAAAGAAGAGCTGAAAAATAAATTAGTCCTTGGCGTGGTTAATTTTCCGCCAAGAAAAATCGGCCCATTTCTTTCTGAAGTTTTGACTCTCGGTGTTCCTGATAAAGGTGGAGAGTGTGTGTTAATTGTTCCCGACAAAGAAATCGCTGAAATTGGCGGGAAACTCTATTAAACAGGTTCTAGCGTCGTTCAAGACCCGCAGCAATACCGGATTTTTAGAGTAGGCGTTCTCAAATTGGTAAAGTTAAAAATGTAATTCATTTTACAGACAGGAAGAAGGAGTAAAAATGCAAGGTCGGTTGCTTCATCCATAATAATTTAGTAAGAAAATTAAAAACATGACAAATTGGTATAATTTTTCGGAGGATCTGAATTTAGTACCTAGCACTGAAGGTGTGTACCTATTAGCGGATACCTATCACAATGTAGCGTATGCCGGTAGAGCAGATGATCTTAGAAAAAGACTATCTGAGCACCCAGATCCTCAAAATTCCTGCCTTCGGAGGAAAAATATAGAATACTTCGCTTTTGAAGAAAATTCCAATTCCGAGAGTAGAGAGACAGAACTTATAGATAAGTACGATCCGGAATGTAATCGTACTTAAACAAAATAGAGGCGAGAGTCGCCGTTTTATCAAACGGCTCTCCGTCCGAGTCGCGTCGGCGGGACACCTGTAGTTTTTAAGCTAAACTACCCACCAAACAGGTTCTAACGTCGTCCACGACCCGCAGCATCGCTGAGCGCGGTTCGAGAGACCGAGAAGTATCAGAAAAATCGCCCGTTCCCGGGTAGTTTTTATTTTTCCTTGACTTTTAATGTAATTTATGCTTTAATGCGAGAAACATAATGTATTTCTTAGAATATGTCTAAATTTTTCTTAAAACTTTCCATTTTCATTGTCATCATTCTTCTTTTTATTCCGCAATCGGCAGGCGCGGAAACGACACAGGGGATGAGTGAAGAAATTATGCAAATAAAGGTGCGTTTGCTTCAGATGCAGATAGAGCTTTTAAAAATTAAGCTCGCGCTTCTTACTGAAACTATTTTGATAAAACCTGATGTGTCGGTTTCCGAGACAAAGAAGTGTGCGCAACTTGAGATTTCGTGGGGCTCAGTTCAGGGAGCAACCGGATACCGTTTGTACCGAGATGGCAATATGATTTACGAAGGAAAAGACCGAAGTTTCGTGGATTCCGGACTTGTTTTGGGAGAGAAATATAGATATGTGGCGTACGGATTGTATCGCGGAGAAGAGGGGGACCCGTCCGAAGTTCAGGGAATAACCGCTCCGGATGTTTGTCCTCCCAAGACTCCAAGTCTGACTCTTGGAAGGAAGCCGTGCGGCGGCCAGATAACTGTGCGCTGGACCTCGGATTTGGAAGAGGTGGTCTACCAGCTGTTTCGAGGAAGCAAGGAAGTGTACAGCGGTTCTCTGTCTCAGTTTGTGGATTCCGGGCTTACGCCAGGCCGTACTTACGAATACGAAATCAGGGCAGGAAACAGAGGTGGCTGGAGCGATTTTTCAGATTCCGTATCCGCACAGGCCTCCAATGTGTGCGCTCCGTCCATTCCGGAAGTTTCTTCTGTAGTCCCTGAGACTTCCGGCGAGGGGATTCTTTCTGCCGAATTGAAGAGTTCTCCTTCTAACAATATTCGGGTGAGGCCGGAAGGGACAAATCAATCAGTGATGGCGATTAAGGTGGAAGCCACTCAGTCCGATATCACTATCGTGAGACTGGACTTGTTTTTCGATTCCCAGGTCTGGCGCTATCTGGACAAAATAAAAATTCAGTACGGCTGGCGCACCGTGGCAGAAAAGGAAGTGAACCGAGACTCTTTTACGCGAATCGGATCAGAGGATATCTATCGAATTCGATTCGCAGACTTTCAGTCACTTGTAAAAGAAGGGAGCTCGGGAACAATTACGGTTAAAGTTGACGCAAAAGAATTTGAAGAGGAAGACCTTCCTTATTACCTTACCGTATTCTTGGAAGATAATTCCATCCGCGGAGTTGATGGAATAGGTCTATCGCAATACGCCCCGCAGAACGGCGGAGGAAAAGAAGGGAATTTTGTGCGCACTTTCCGCATTGAGTAAGACCATTCCCGTATTGAGCTTGTTCTATCGCCGGGGATGGTTTTTTGATAGAATGAAAGAGAGCGAAGAAGATAAATCTTCTTCTTTCCCCTTCGCTACCGCTCGGGAAGTTGACGGGGTTGAAAAAAAAGTAATTTAGGGGTAAAATAAAATAATGCCAAAAGTTGTCAAAAAACAAAAAAAGAAGCCGGAATTAGAAACTCCAGCCGAAAAAACAGAGGAGATTAAAAAGACCAAAATCAGGGTAATTGGTATTGGCGGAGGGGGCGGTAACATTGTTTCTGAAATTGCTTCTAAAGTATCAAAAGCCAGTTTTGTTGTAGCCAACACGGATTCAAAATCATTAAAAAGTTGCAACAGAAAGGTGATAAAATTTCAATTCGGTCAGAATTTTACCCACGGTTTGGGTACCGGCATGAATCCCGAATTGGGAAGAGAGGCGGCTTTAAGCGAAAAAGAGAGAATAAAAAAACTTTTTGAAGGTCAGGATTTATGCATTTTAGTTACTTCTCTTGGCGGCGGAACAGGGTCAGGAGCTGTCTCTGTTTTTGCCAAGATTTCTAAAAATTTAGGCAACCTTACTTACGGAATTTTCACTTTACCGTTTAAGTTTGAAGGAGAAAAGAAAATGGAAATTGCCATTAACTCTTTAAAAGAAGCAAGGGGGCATTTTAACGCAATTACCATTATCCCCAACGAAAGAGTTTTTCAAACTATTAACAAAGATACTCCTCTCAAAGAGGCCTTATCCACCATTAATAAATTTTTATCTGAGAGTTTAGAAGGATTGATTGAAACAATTTATGAGCCGGGTTTAATAAACATTGATTTTGCCGATTTCAAAACCATATTAGAGGGCAGGGGAAGACTTGCCTATTTGAATACCATTGAGTCGCAGCGGAAAGAGGGGGCGATTAAAGATGTCGCGGCAGAAGTGCTTAATTCTCCTTTATATCCTTACACCATTCGAGGAGCAAAAGGAGTTTTATTTAACATTGCCGGAGAAAAAAATCTTTCTCTTGCCGATGTTAACCAAATATCAAAGGCAATTTCCGAACTGGTTAATCCCGAAGCAAAAATTATCTTCGGAATTTCTCAACACAAAAAGTATTCCAATATCATAAAAACTATTTTATTGGCTACGGGTTGCGGCGGAGGAGGAATTAAGGTTTCTTCCAAATCCGAAAAGAAAAAAAGAAGAAAGAGGAGAGAGGAAAAAGTTGAAAAGACCCCAGCGGTAGAACCTCGACAACCTCGGTTCACTACGGGGCAAGCAAAAGTTGAAATAAAAAAGAAGCAAGAAAAATCCGTCCCCAAAAAAGTGAAAATTAAGGCCATAAAAGAAGAAAAACCCCAAGAATCGGAAAGCAAAAAGGAGCAGACAGCGGCTTCGAATAATGAAGAAAGGGTAAGAAAAAACGCCCTTCAGATTAAAAAAGAAGCCGAGGAGTTGGAAAAAGAAATGATTGAAAAAGAAAAATTTTGGGAAACGCCGGCTTTTTTAAGGAAAAAATTAATAAAAGAAAGATGACCAAAAGGTCGAAGATTGAAATGAATTTTTAATTCATTGATAGTCAATAATTAATTTTAATAAGTGAGGAGGCGATGAGAATTTCATTCTCATCTTTATCTTCACTTCCATAAATGGAAGTTCGATGATAGAAGTAACCAAGGATATTTTAAAAAACATTTATAAACCAAGACCGGCCGATTCTAAAAAATATGACTGTGGACTTTTGTTGGTCATAGGCGGTTCGGATTTTTACTCTGGCTCGCCGGCTCTGTCAGCCATGGCTGCCTTCCGGTCCGGAGTTGATATGGTAAGAATTATTGCTCCAAGAAGAGCAGCCGACATCATCGCTTCTTTTTCGCCAAATTTAGCCGCTTATCCCTTAGATGATAAGTGGTTAACTAAACGACATCTGGCAACCTTAATCTCTATGACCGAATCGGCCAAAGAGGTCTCGAGAGGCAATACGGCCGTGGTTATTGGCGGAGGAATGGGCAGAACGGAAGAGACCCAGGAAGCAATTTTAGAATACCTTTCTCAAGTTCAGGTGCCGGTTGTAATAGACGCCGATGCCATTCATGCTGTGGGGAAAAACCCAGAGATAATTTCGGGCAAAAACTTTTTAGTTACTCCCCATACCTATGAATTTTTTGTATTAACGGGAAGAGAAGTTTATAAGCTGCCAGATAAAGAAAAGATAAAAGCGGTTCAAGAAGAAGCCCAGAGATTGCAAACAACAATTTTGCTTAAGGGAGCAGTTGATATAGTTTCCGACGGTAAAGAGGTTGGATTAATTAAGGGAGGCAGTTCTTATATGGCAAAGGGAGGAACCGGAGATGCTTTGGCTGGAATTTGTGGGGCTTTATTGGCAAGAGGTTGTGGTCCCTTTGAAGCTGCTTGCGCTGCTTCTTTTATTAATAAAAAAGCTGGTGAAATTGTAGCTGAAAAATTAAAAGATGGATTAACCGCCACTGATTTAATTGAAGCTATTCCAGAAATCATAAAATTTTAGAAATATGGTTTATGACCTCATAATAATTGGTGGGGGGCCGGCCGGTACGACGGCCGGAATTTATGCTGCCCGCCAAAAATTAGACACCCTTTTGATTACCAAATCCTTTGGCGGTCAGATAGCCAGAAAAGCTGTTGGCATTGAGAATTACCCCGGTTTTGAGGAAATTTCCGGATTAGATTTAATTAAGAAGTTTGAAAAACAATTAAGAAAATTTACCCGCCAAAGTTTTCCAAAAGAAAATTTAGGCGGGCAAGTTGATATTGAAAGAGATGGGGTAGGAAGCATAAAGAAAATCGGTAGAAATTTTTTAGTTTCCACCAAAACCAAACATCAATTTCAATCAAGAGCCGTAATTATTGCTTCTGGAGCCGACCCGCGGCCTCTGGAAATTCCCGGCGAAAAAAAATTTATTGGACGTGGAGTAAGTTACTGTTCGGTCTGCGACGGACCCTTATTCTCAAATAAAGAAGTGGCTGTTGTTGGAGGGGGGAATGCCGGTTTTGAAGCCGCTATATTTTTAGCCAATTGGGTCAAAAAAATTTATATTTTAGAGTCTGGGTCGGAAATTAGAGCAGACAAAGACAATCAGGAAAAAGCCCAGAAAACAGGAAAGGTAGAAGCAATTACCGGAATTACTTTAAAGAAAATTAAAGGAAAAAACTTTGTTAGTTTCATAGTTTTTGAGGATAAAAAATCAAAATCTTTAAAAAAACTGGCTGTGGAGGGAATTTTTGTGGAAATAGGTAGCCAGCCAGCTACTTCTTTTGTTAAAGGGTTGGTTGATTTTAATAAAAAAGACGAGATTCTTGTTGACCCTCAAACCAGCCAAACTAAAACTCCGGGGCTCTTTGCCGCCGGCGACGTTGATGATGTCCCATATAAACAAATTGTGATTGCGGCCGGTGAGGGAGCTAAAGCCGCTCTTTCTGTTTCTAATTATTTACAAAAAAATGGCCGAAATTAGAGGAATTGAAGCCAGAGAAATTTTAGATTCACGGGGAAATCCAACGGTTGAAGTGGAATTAACTACCGGTTTTGGCAAGTTTTTGGCTTCGGTTCCTTCCGGCGCCTCAAAAGGAAAATATGAAGCAGTGGAATTAAGAGACGAAGACGGCAGGGGAGTTTCTAAGGCAATTAAAAATATAGAAAAAATTATTTTTCCGGCGATAGAAAAAGAAGATTTAACTAACCAGAAAAGAGTTGATGAAATCTTGATAAAATTAGACGGTACGAAAAATAAATCGCGTTTGGGTGCAAACGCGATTTTAGCCGTTTCCATGGCAGTTTGCCGCGCCGGAGCCGAAGCGAAAAATCTTCCTTTATGGAAATGGATTTCAAAATTAGCCAAAACCAAACCTTCGCTCCCGACCCCTTGCATTTTGTTTATTGAAGGTGGGCTCCATGATGGAGGAGATTTAAACCTTCAGGAGTTTATGGCTTATTTCCCAGGTAAATCTTTTAAAGAAAGATTCAAGAAAGCGGTTAGTGTTTATAAAGAGCTGGGTCAAATTTTAAGCAAAAGATATGGAAAGAGAGCAACCAGATTGGGAATGGAAGGAGCTTTTATTCCGCCGATTAAAAATACCAAAGAAGTTTTAGATTTAGTAATGAAAATTGGAGGAAGAAATATAAACATTATCATTGATGCTGCCGCCTCCACTTTCTTTAAAAATGGTAAGTATAATTTTGAGAAAAAAAGATTGAGCCGGGGAGAACTTCTGGGTTTTTATTTGGAACTTTGTAAAAACTACCCCATAGCAGCTATTGAAGACCCTTTTGCTCAGGAGGATTGGCAAGGCTTTCAGAGCATCACAAAAAAATTAGGTAAAAAGATTACCATTATTGGAGATGATTTTTTGGTAACTAATCTTCAGAGAATAAAGGAAGTTACGAGAAAAAAAGCCTGCAACGGTTTAATTTTAAAACCCAATCAAGTAGGAACGGTTACTGAAACCATAACTGCCGCCAAATATGCCATGAAAAAGAAATGGAAAGTTTTTGTTAAACATAGAGGAGGGGAGACCAAAGATGATTTCATAGCTGATCTATCAGTAGGTTTGGGTACGGGTTTTATAATGGCCGGCGCTCCCTCAAAGCCAGAAAGAATGGCGAAATATAAAAGATTAGTTAAAATAGAAGAAGAACTAAAATAAAATTCTTATGGCGAAATTAATTTTATTAAGACATCTTGAGTCGCAATGGAATAAAGAAAATCGCTTTACCGGCTGGACCGACGTTCCTTTAAGCAAAGAGGGGATTGAAAGCGCAAAAGAAGTTGCCGGAAAACTTGCTCGTTTTAAGATTGATAAAGTTTATACTTCGCCGTTAATCAGAAATAAAGAAACCGTTTCTTTAATTACCCGAGCCGCAGCGAAGGGTGAAGAAGAAGATTTATCTTCTTCGACTAATCTTGGCAAAAAAGATGTACCAATTGTTATTGATAAAGCATTAGACGAAAGAAATTACGGCAAACTACAGGGCCTGAACAAAGACGAAGTTAAAAAGCAATATGGCGAGGAACAAGTTCATTTATGGCGGAGAAGCTGGAATCAGGCGCCGCCGAAAGGGGAGAGTTTGGAAGATGTTTTCAACAGAGTGGTACCTTTTTACCGGAGATATATTGAGAAAGACCTGAAAGAAGGGAAAAATGTTTTGATTGTCGCCAGCCACAATTCTTTAAGGGCTTTAGTGAAATACTTAGATAAAATATCCGATGAGGATATAATCGGCTTTGAAATGCCGACGGCCAGCATAAAAGAATACGATTTATAAAAGAAATAAAGTAAAATTTGAAAAGTATGGAAATTAATAAAATATATCAAGGCGATTGCTTTGAGTTAATAAAAAAGTTGCCAGCTGAATCCGTAGATTTAATAGTATGCGATGGTCCTTATGGTGTTACGCAAAATGGATGGGATAAAGTAGGAAATATACAAGAATATAATTTAAATTTAATAAAATTATTTTCAAGGATTTTAAAAAATGGTGGGGCATTATATTTATTTGGTAAATCTAATTGTATTGATTTTATTGATTATCGTCCTTATTTAACCTTGAATTCTAAAATCATATGGTATCAACCAAGTAGGTTGGCACAAGGAAAGTATAATTACACAAACAATTACGATTTGATTGCTTATCTTTCTAAGGGCAAAACGAAAAGATTTAACTTAGACGACATTCGAATCCCACAATTAGTAGAATTAGAGCATAGAAAAAGATGCGAAAACGTCCCGTCTGTCGTTAATGGTAAATTTCATAAAACCAAATTTAACGAAAAGGGTAAAAATCCTGGTGATGTTTGGGGTGATATAAAACAACTTACCTATAAATCAAAAGAACTTTTAGATAAAGATTTTCTACATACTATTCAGAAACCCATTAAATTGATTGAAAGGATTGTTAAAGCAAGCTCAAAAGAAGGAGATTTAATCCTAGACCCATTTATCGGAACAGGAACAACTGCTGTGGTATGTAAAGAACTAAAAAGAAATTTCATAGGATTTGAGACAGATCCTAAACTAGTTGCAATAGCTAATAAAAGGTTAAAGGAAATTGAATTGGGACAAAAATATCGTTTATTCTAAAATATAATAATATGAAGGAAAAAATTATTCACAAGATTATAATTCTTGCGAGAAAAGCACAAGCATTGGCATTAAAAATAGGTATTCCAAATCTTTTTCAACCAGGATTAGTAAAAGAATTGATAATTGCAGAAATGCTCGGCCACAGAAAAATCATTGCTAAAAGAGGTGCTGATGCGTGCGACAAAAATAATCCATCAATTATGTATGAATATCTTTCTTGCTATGAAGGCGGAACAGGGCAATTAGATAGAATGTTCAAAGAACCAATTGAAAAAAGAGCAGAATCATTACGCAGAATTTCCCGCAATAGAATGATTTATCTCGCAATTTTCTATAAGAATAATCCATTAGAAGTAAAAATTATTTATGAAATTAGGCCTTTAATTTTATCAAAAGAAGCCGAAAATCAATTAAACAGAAGTGGTAATAAAATTTCGCATGTTGGGTTTTCTGAAGATTGGGCAAAGAAAAACAGCAAAGTTATGTATGTGGACAAGAATATTCAAAAACATTAAATAGGTAATATACACATAGATTAATATAGGGTTGACAAGGATACTGTAAGGTATAAAATATAGATAGCTATCTATATTTTTTATTTCTATGTCTAAAATTAAAAAATGTCCCAATTGTCTTACGCTTCTCGGGGAAGGCACTCGGACAAGAATAATCCAACAACTTAAAAAAGAACCCAACAAGGTAAGCGAAATTGAGGCCAATTTTTCTTTGACCCAGCCAACTATTTCTTATCATTTAAAGGTTTTGAAAAAAATAGGGATGGTCTCAAGCAGAAAAAAAGGCCGCGAGATTTATTATTTTTTAAACAAAAGATATCCCTGTAAAAATTGTTTACTTTTTAAAATACCCTTTAAAGTATGATGAAAAGAATTTATTTTGATTACGCAGCTACCACGCCGGTTGACCCGAGAGTGATGGGCGCGATGTTGCCTTATTTTAATAAAAAATTCGGCAACACTATGTCTCTGCATAGTTTTGGCCAGGAGGCAAAACAGGCCTTAGAAGAAAGCAGAGAAAAAGTGGCTAATTTAATCGGCGCCAAAAGCGAGGAAATAATCTTTACCGGTTCAGCTACCGAAAGCAATAATTTAGCTTTAAAGGGTGTTGCCTTCGCCAATAAAAAAAGAGGAAACCATATCATAATTTCTCCAATTGAGCATCCTTGCATTATGGAATCAGCTGAATGGTTGAAATCCCAAGGTTTTGAAATAACCAGATTGCCGGTTGATAAATATGGGTTTATAAATCCCGAAGATCTAAGACAAGCGATTAGAAAAGAAACAATTTTGGTTTCCATAATTCATGCTTCTCACGAAATCGGCACTATTCAGCCAATTGAGAAAATCGGTAAAATCTGCCGGGAGAAAGGGGTATATTTTCACACCGATGCTGTCCAAAGTTTTGGCAAAATTTCCATAGATGTAAATAAAATGAACGTTGATTTATTGTCTGCTTCTTCCCATAAAATGTACGGACCCAAAGGGGCAGCTTTATTATTTGTCAGAAAAGGAGTAAAAATTGAGCCGATTTTACACGGCGGAGGCCAGGAACAAGGTTTTCGGTCTTCTACCGTCAATGTTCCGGCAATTGTGGGATTTGCCGAGGCCTGCGAGATAGCCCAAAAAGAAATGAAAAAAGAGGGTGAGAGATTGTCAAAATTAAGAGACAAGTTAATCAAAGGGGTTCTTCAAAAAATAAGAGGTTCTCATTTGAACGGTCATCCGACAAAAAGATTGCCCAATAATGCTAATTTTTGGTTTGAGTTTGTTGAGGGTGAGTCAATGGTTATTCAATTGGACTTGATGGGTATGGCCGCTTCTACCGGCTCTGCCTGTTCTTCGGTAAAACTTGAACCCAGTCACGTATTATTAGCAATAGGATTAAAACACGAACAAGCCCATGGTTCTTTAAGATTAACTCTGGGCAAATGGACAAAGGAGGAAGAAATAAGATATTTATTGAAGGTTCTGTCCGGAATAGTCAAAAATTTGAGAGAAATATCCCCCTTTAAAAAGAATTTTAAATTTTGATTATATGACTCTTTATTCAAAAGAAATAATGGAGCATTTTAAGAATCCAAAAAATGTTGGCAGGATGAAAAATCCCTCTGGTTTGGGTCAAGCCGGCAATAAAATTTGCGGCGATATTATGTATCTTTATTTGAAAATTGGGAAAAATAAAGCCGGCAAAGAGATAATTAAAGATGTGAAGTTTGAAACTTTTGGTTGTTTAGCTCCAAATGAAAAAATATTAACAGGCGAGGGAGATTGGCAAAAAATTTCTTTAATTCAAAAAGGACTTGACGTTTTAAATAGTAATGGCAGGAAAACGCAAGTAGTAAAAACTTTTATAAGACCGTATAGTGGGCCAATCCTAACAATAACTCCTTTTACTTCGCCGTTCAATAAATTCTCCGTGACACCCGAACATCCCATTTTATCTGTAAAACGAAATTGGTTAAAATCGGCTCGGAGAAGTAGTCGGCTATGCAATTGGTTGAGAATAAAAGAAGAAGAACTTACGTCAACCAAACCGCGATATGTTTTAGCGGGGAATCTTAAAAAAAGCGATTATCTTATTTTTACTCAAAACAAAAAAATAAAAGATTCAACGATATTTAATAAAGATATGATGAAGCTCCTCGGTTATTATCTAGCCGAAGGATATAGTTCTGCAAATAGCAGTACCCTCGCATTTGCGTTCAATAAAAACGAAAAGGAAAACATTTCCGAACTTAAACAGTCGCTTTTTAAAATTACAAACAAAAAACCCAAAGAAAGAATTAGAAAAAATGTTAATGAAATCTACATTTGCTCAAGAAAATGGGTTAAATTTTTTACATCTATTGCTAGCCGTTTAGCGCCATCTAAAAAACTTTCTAACGAGATTCTTCTTTTGCCATTTGCAAAACAATGGGAGATGATCAAAACATATATAAAAGGCGATGGTTATTTAGTTAGAAGACGGCCCAATAACGAAATAACTTATAGAGTTTCTACTGTTTCGCAAAATTTAGCAATTCAAACCCAAGAGATTTTGGCGAGAGGGGGCATATTTTCCGCTATAAAACAAGATACTAATATTGAACGGAAAAGCCATATTGAGGGCAGAAAAGTGGATAGTAAAGTGCTTTATACGGTTTCATTCCAACTAAAAAGAAAGCATAAATTTGTTCACCAAAATAGAGGATATTTTTTAGTTCCTATTAGAAAAATAACAAAAAGAAATTATTTAGGAAATGTTTACAATATCCAAGTAAAAAATAAACCAAGTTCCTATTTGGTAAAAGGATTCGCTGTTCATAATTGCACTGTTGCCATAGCCAACACGAGTTTGTTAACAACAATGGTAAAGAGAAAAACCTTGGAAGCGGCAGCGAAAATTACCAAAGACGACTTGATAAAAAAATTTGGCCAAGTGCCTTTGATAAAAATCCACTGTTCTTTATTGGCGGTTGACGCCTTGTCAGAAGCAATTTATGATTACTTTCTGAAAAATAAAAGGGAAATTTCAGAAGAACTCCAAAAGAAACACGAGAGGATTGTTAAAGAAAAAGAGGAAATTTCCCATCGCCACCAAGCATTAGTGGAGTTAGAAGAAAAACTGCATAAAAATGAAAAATAAAAATAAGAAAGTAATAGTGGCGATGTCGGGGGGAATTGATTCCTCTGTGGCGGCGGCGCTGTTAAAAAGGAAAGGATACGATGTTGTCGGGGTTTTTATGAAATTTTGGAAAGCACCGGATGAAAATGGTTTAGTTGGCGGCTGGAATAGATGTTGTTCGCCGGAATCAGAAGCAAGGGCGGGAAGGGTAGCCGCTAAATTAAAAATTCCTTTTTATGTTTTTAATTTTGAAAAAGAATTTAAAAAGAGAATTGTTGATTATTTTTTAAAAGAGCACAAAAAGGGGATTACCCCTAACCCCTGTGTTATTTGCAACAAGGAAATAAAGTTCGGCCTATTATTGGAAAGAGCGCTAAAGCTTAATACTGATTTTATCGCAACCGGACACTATGCAAGGAAACAGAAAATAGAAAATAGAGAACAGAAAATAGAATACAAATTATTGAGGGCGAAAGATAAAAATAAGGATCAATCTTATTTTTTGTGGATGTTGAATCAAAAACAATTAAAAAGAGTTTTATTTCCAATTGGAGATTATACTAGGAAAGAAGTTGAAAAATTAGCCCAAAAGTTTAAATTACCAGTTTTGGGTATTAAAAAATCAGTAGAGATTTGTTTTATTAGAACTACTGTAAATGATTTTTTGAGAAAATATCTTAAACCAAAACCCGGGAAAATTATTGATACTCAAGGTAAAATGATTGGCAAGCATGAAGGGCTATATTTTTATACCATCGGCCAAAGAAAGGGAATCGGGCTTCCCGGTGGCCCTCATTTTGTTTTAGATAAGGATATAAAGAAAAATGCTTTAATTGTGACCAAAGATGAAAAGGATTTATATAAAGAGGAGCTGATTGCCAAAGAAGTTAATTGGATAGCTGGGAAAGAACCCAAACTTCCTCTAAAAATTCAGGCAAAAATTCGCTATCGTCATAAATCCGCCACCGCAACAATTTATCCTAATATACGACAGACAACATACAAAATACGTTTTGAGCAAGCTCAAAGAGCCATCACCCCCGGCCAGTCCGTGGTTTTTTACAAAGGCCAAGAACTTTTGGGTGGGGGAGTTATTATCTAAAGGGAGAATTCTTGACAGGGTTCCTTGTTTTGTTAATATAGAGATACCTATACCTATGGTCGGGGTATAAGATTAAACAAGACTTTAAAATATGATCAGCGAAAAACAAAAAACTTTAATAAACTTTAAAAAAGCCCAAAGTTTGATTGCAAAAATTATTAAGATGATTGAGGAAGATAAATACTGCATTAATATTATGCAGCAAAATTTGGCTGTTTTGGGTTTATTAAAATCTGCTCACCAGATGTTAATGGAAAATCATCTTAATACTTGTTTCAAAAGGGCAATGTCTACGAGGAACGAAAAACGACACAAAATAATGATTGATGAAATTTTAAAAGTTACGAAACTTTTAAACAAATAATTTAAAAGATGAATAAACAAATAAAAGAACACACATTTTCCGTCAAGGGAATGCATTGCGCTTCCTGTGAAATTTTGATTGAAAAGAAATTACTGGAATTAAATAATATCAAATCGGTTGAGTCGTCGGCAAACAAGGGAGAGGTTTTAATTGAATATGAGAGGGAATCTCCGAGCGTTGAGGAATTAAATAAAATCTTTAAAAAAGAAAATTATATATTTTCCAATAAAAAAATTGAAATTCCAAATGGTTTGAATAGAAAAGAATTCCTGACAACTTTTGGTATTGGCCTAATAATTATCTTGGTCTTTCTGGGGTTGATTAAATTGGGTTTATCGGGATTAATTAATGTTACTTCTTCATCCTCTCTGATAACATTTTTTATTTTTGGGCTTTTAGCCGGTATCTCAACCTGTGCGGCGTTGATAGGGGGATTGATTCTTTCAATGTCAAAACAGTGGCTGGAGTTATATCCGGGCGACGAATCTATCTTTCGGAAACTCCAACCTCATTTAATGTTTAATGCGGGAAGAATTCTTTCCTATGCCGTTTTGGGCGCCATTCTTGGCGCGGTTGGAAACAGATTACAATTTTCCTTAAAACTCACTTCAATTTTGGTTATCGCTGTTTCTGTAATGATGATATTTTTGGCGCTACAAATGTTAGGACTGAAGGCTTTTCGGAGATTTCAGTTTACAATGCCAAAATTTATTACGAGACATATTGCTGACGAGTCGAATTTTAAGGGTCGT